>ENA-UPXC01000029-UPXC01000029.1-human-gut-metagenome-genome-assembly--contig:-NODE-29-length-186657-cov-16.331472_pt1 | contig 186657 bp, 168 predicted proteins | sample MGYA00250047_ERZ773371 | MGnify/ENA primary metagenome ERZ773371 (study PRJEB29103, sample SAMN06111975) | human gut metagenome | biome: human gut; feature: ankylosing spondylitis patient; material... | reverse complement strand
CACTTTTCTAGAAAATATCAACATCCTCCGACAAACATCTTCGACATGGCACCGCATACGCCGGGAGTTCTGCGTTTCGAAAGCTTGTTAATACACCAGTAGCCACGGCTGGGTGTAAGAATAAGCTGACCGTAAACAGACGCCGGCACTTAGCGAGGGTATTTTCCTCGCTTATGTGCCGCTGCGACCTGTTTCTGAGTGGAAACGATGTCAGCGTTTCTTATACCCTGCCAAGGGCTACGGTAGGCTGGCCAATAAGTTAATCAACTAACTTTAGATTTAGCAATTTCTAATTTTTTTGACGTTTCGGTTCATTAAATGCCTGCCAAAGTGTTTATATAAAAATGCTTTTATCGCAGACATTTCTTGATGATGTACTTTTAGCAAGTCATCAGGCGAATCATAGACTCCAAAATCTTGATTAATTCCTTCACTCTGAATATATGTATTATTTCTATCAAAATCTATAATTGGATTTTTGAAGTCTTTTACGGCTACACCGTAACCACAAAATGCACCTTTACAATCACTATTTTTTTCCTGTAATTTTTGTAAATACTTTTTATCAAGAATAAACGCCTCTAACTCATACCATCTATCCTCAAAGTAAACTTCAACCCAACTATGAAATACATTTTGTGGTGCATTTTTATAGACAACCCCTGTCATTGCTCCCTTTTGTAATTTTTTATCAATGGTGAATCCATGTACCCTGCAAGGAATATTGCATGCCCTTAGTATTGCCATAAACAATGTTCCTTTTGTATTACATTGTCCATAACCATCTGCCAAAACCTTTGATGCAGGAACATTATCATCAATATTATATCCAAACAATATTTCATCCCTAACAAAATCATAAATCGATTTTAAGCGTTCAAATTCATTTATATTTTTCCATCTTCTTTCCCGAATTAACTGCTGTATGTTTTCGTTGGAATAATTTAACATTTTTGTTTCTTTTAAATATTTGTCCATAATGCACCTTCACAAATCTCGATTGAACTTTCCATCAATTTAATTGCTTCATCAACAGATACACATGTAGCAAATCTCTTTGGCCACATCATATCATTGTAATATTTATAGGTTTCTTCTCCAGACATATAGTCGTTATCAAACGTTGAATTTGCCCCTTGTGGAACAATTACTTTATATCCTCTTTCAAAAGCAGATTTCACAGTTGCATCTATACAGAAATTTGTCTGTAACCCAACTATCATTAATGTATTTTCATCTTTAACATAATCTGTAAAATCTTTATTTCCGAAACAACTATTGATATTTTTTGTAAATATCTTTTCACCTTCCCTTGGATGCACCTGTTCTGCAATCTCGAATTCTTCATCGCCGATTGAAAATCCAGTTCCTGGTCCATCATCATGCTGAAAATAGATAACCTCTATTTGATTATCTCTAGCTGCTTGTATAATTCTTGAAGTATTATCAATAAATTCATCAAAATTAAAAAGTCTGCTATCTGTTATTCCTTTTTGTATATCTATCACAAGTAGTTTCATTCGTTTCTCCTTTACACATAAAAATTCTCAATTCAAAGAACAGCATAAATAGAGTAGCAACCAAAAATCCAATCATCAATATTTTATGGCAGATTACAAAATAAACAATATATGCTACGATAGCCACCAAGTATACAATCATCAAAATGTGCCACTTTTTAGCTGAACTATCAGTAATTATTTTCTTTTTTACGGCAACATCATCCTTAATCAACTCGTCCAAACTCAATCCAAATTCATCGCTAATCGCTATTAGATTAGCAATATCGGGAATACCTTTATTAGTTTCCCATTTTGTAATTGCTTGTCTTGATACATTTATTCTTTCAGCAAGCTGCTCCTGTGAAAAACCTGCCTGCTTTCTGCATTCTTTGATTTTTTCTCCTAAATTCATTTTTGAGTCCTCCTTATTATTTGGTAAACTCATTATAATGATTTTCGAGTTTTTAACAAGAAACCGCCATTTACAATGCCTGCTACAATACGTAGCAGACATTGTGTACAATTACTTTACAAATGAACAAATGCGATTTTTACTTTTATCAAGCGTTAAATTTCGATTTTCTATTTCTTCTTTTTCTGATCTGAAATACTTTTTTGCGTATTTTTTACTTCTTTCTCCGGCAACACAATTAACCATTTAATTTCTGGAACATTTTTCTGCATCAATTGCAAGTACAAACATCAACGCATCTAATGCATTTTCCGGATCCTGTACATCAATAACATATGTGTCAGTCATACGAAGCAATTCTTTACTTATTTTTGCTATCTGATAACCGCTTCGATCAAGAATACTATAATCCCATTCCATAATGGTTCCATCAATATGCCATCCGTTGTAATCAATATTGTAATGTGGTGTCAGGAATGAGAATTCTTTGCTCAGGCATCCGATATAACTGCCGTTTTTATAAATTTCGAATTTAGGAAGGAAGGTAAGAACTTTCTGAACAACCATTCCTACTTCATTTCCATAAGCGTCATAAATTGCAAGTTTATGTCCCCAGGAAAACTGGCCTTTTACTACATAAACAGTATTGCCGGCTTCATCATAAATATCATAGCTGTCAAACCATGAAAACAACCTTTGCTTAAACAATAATTTCATAACTTTTCACCACTCTCCAACAAATATAATCATTCCTTATGCGTCTGATCTGGAGTATGCATTTTTCATCTGATTGCTCAGCTCATACAATACTTTATTCAATGTATCCTGCGTTTCTTTTTTTACCATGTCAGCGATTTTTTCATTTGCCTCCTGACGAAGCTGCATACGTTCTTCTGCGTTGCTTTCTTTTGACAGAAGTTCATCATATTGATTGATATATTCATGGCCTTTTGACATGACTCTTTCCTGATAACGTTCAATATGGAAAATGGATTTACTATAAGAAGCATCTGCCATTGCTGCGATCATCCTGCTTGCCCAGTAAAAATTATCTGTTGAAGCATCTCCGGTCGTATTGGAAAAATACTCCGGTACTTTCTCTACATCTGTGTAGAACGGTACGGCTGTATTAAATACGTTTGAAGCAAATGCTACCCATTCGATTGCCCGGCTGTCTTCTCCTGCATCCGGTCTCATCTGTATGATTCCTAAGAAATCTGTCCGGTTTACACCAATTGCACGATATGCACCTTTCATGGATTTATCTCCATAAGATGCATACGGATCATACGGTGTTCCCTGAAAATGAGAAGAAAGAACGTATTTCACATCTTCGATCGTCACCTTTTTCTCCGGAACCATGCACCAAGGGATATCATCAGAAAGTGGTGTAAAATCTGCATCCGGTCCATCCCAGTTCATTGTACTCGGATTCAGGCAGCGTGCCATATACCATGCTCTCGGTGTATTGTATACATGATCAGAGTCATCATGACTGCCAAAAATATCTCTTGGATTAAATGTTCCATCCTGTGAAAGGTTCAAATGATATTTTTTAACAAACTCCTTCAGATCGGCGGAACACATATATTCTTTCTGGTTTGAAAGTGCATCCTCAAGATCAAACTGATCCATTCCAAACTGATTTGGCATCATGACATAAACATCATCCGGTACTTTTCGTGCGATCCAGTGATGTCCGCCAATTGTCTCAAGCCACCAGATTTCATCTGCATCCTGGAATGCAATTCCATTCATTTCATAAGTACCATACTGTTCTAACAGGCTGCCAAGACGTTTGACACCTTCCCTTGCACTGTGTATGTATGGAAGTACAATGTATACAATATCCTCTTCCCCGATTCCTCCAGGAATTTCTTCTTTTCCGTCTTTTGCAGGCTGATATCTTACAAGCGGATCAGCTCCGAGAACTCTTGGATTGGATGTGATCGTTTCGGTTGCTGTCATTCCGACATGTGCTTCATTCACTCCGCAGGCTGCCCAGATACCTTCGCCCTCTTCTGCATTTGGCATTGCAGTATAGCGCATCGGATTTTCCGGAAGCTCGATTTCGACATGCGAAATGACCGATTTATAGATTTTCGGCTGTTCTTCCGGGTTGATCACTGCAAGTTTTTTTGAAGTATAATGTCCGGATCCCGAATCATCATTTCTTGCGATTATGGTTGATCCGTCATAACTTGCTTTTTTTCCTACTAAAATTGTTGTACATGGCATATCTGTCACACTCCTTACTTTCTTTCAATTTTTTATCATCAAACATGCATCCGCATAACTGCCATCTGCATATTATATCTTCTTTTATCTCTCGTAAAATCCGTTATCATGTTCCAGTGGGATGCTTTTTGCATCCATATTTTCAATCCAGACGTAGGTACGATTTTGCAAAAAAATAATCAGCTGGTCGATCAGCGGTTCCTCGCCTTCTACTTCCATTTCCACGCTGCCGTCATATAGGTTTTTCACCCAGCCGGTCAGTCCGAGCTGGTTTGCTTTCTGTACTGCATAATAACGGAACCCTACTCCCTGAACTCTGCCATAAAAAATGATATGTTTTCTTATTTTTGTTTTCTTTTCCCAAAACATACTGATCCGCTCCTGCTGTCTTTCCTGATATGTACATGAATTCAACTTGAACTTTAAAACTTCAGTCTCATCTGATTCCACACGATATTTCCATGCACAGATTCTGAAACTCCTTCATTTTCAAAACCAAATTTTGCATAGTAATGCACCAGCCGGTCTTTGCACGTAAGGACAAGACCTTTTCTTCCCTGGTCTTTTGCATCTGCGATCGCTCTTTTTAAAAGTTCTCCGGCATAGCCGTGGTTCCGGTATGCCGGGAGCGTATTGACACCAAATATCATCTGCCATGCTCCATCCTCCTGATGCATGGATGCATTCTCATACATTTCATCTGTCAGATCTGCCTGATCTGTCACCATACCATCAACAAATGCGATTAATGTGTCATCCTCAAACATCAGCCAGAAATGATCTGCATAATGTGAAAGTCTCTGCTCAAATTCCTCTTTTGTTGCCGCCTCTGCTGCCGGAAAACACTCTTTTTCTACTGCCGCAATCTGGTCGATGTCTTGTAATGTTGCAGTTCTTATATTCATTTTCATCATCTCCTGTTTTTTTCCGGATTTATATCTAATGGTGTTTGTTCTGCAAATGTTATCTTTTTTCTAACGTTCCTTTTCATTGTTTCTGGCACGGTAATCCGGAATTTTATAATATACGGCTGCCTCTTCAAAATATTTTTCATCAATGTGCGGCCACTTTGTCTGAGCATTGTCCTCTAACGCAAGTTTTTCTGCCAACTCAACCATTTTGGCTGAACAGTCGATTCCGGTAAGGATTGTCAGAATGTTGCTGTTCACAAACCACGGTGCTATGGAAAGCAGGCCGCCGGTGATCATATCCTGTGCAACTTTCTGATTGTCATAAGGTACTTTCAGAAATTGAGGTTTCCATATTGTTGTTCCATTTTCCACACCGGACTCTAACAACATGCACTGTGCATATCCGGCATCATCAATGGATATTCCAACACTGCCTGAATTAAAGTAATGTTTGTTTTTGTATGTCATCTCTCCCGGATAATGCGTATGAGCACAGATCATGTAATCAGTGTCAATCTTTTCTAACCATTGTTTTACCGGATCCTCATTCAACTGCAAAAGTTCCCTGCTGCTCGCCGGTGATCCGTGACAACAGGTAATGGACGGATAACCTGCTTTCTCATAAATAAATGTGATTGGAAGATTCCGAAAGAAATCAAAATCTTTATCCACAAGCTGCCCGTAAGTGTAGAGTAGGTTTCCACTTGCTGAGTTACTTATCCACATCTGCTCTGTTGAATTCTTTTCTCTTGCCTCTTTCTGTGTGAGCATATACTCCTCACGGTTGCCCCTTAACAGATAACAGGTATGATTTTCCATAAATTCATACAGATAATCCATCGTTTCTCTTGTGTAAGGTGTATCGGAAATATAATCTCCGAGAAAGAGGTACTCGTCACAATTCTGTTTTTCCATGAATTCTGTACACGCCTTAAAAGCGTAAATATTGCTGTGTATATCTGAAATAATCCCGATTTTCATAATAATACTCCTGTATTCCCGTTGTGAGATTATCTCTCTTCTGTCCGAAACGGAATCTCTGTCTTATCTGCCATGATCTCGTAATATCTATAGTCACTATAGATGACGCTGCTGCTTGAGTTTTTATTTCTTCCTGCAAAAATAAGATAACCGTAGTAATAACTCTCATACATTGTTTCCCAGGAATCATATTCATTCTGCAGATAGACTGCAAGCGGTGCGGCATGAATCAGATATTCGTCATACGAAATATAACCACATATATAGCCAAATGCAAATAACCGGATGCATCTGCAATAGTCCCATGCATCCACTCCGGCATCCCCAATGTTATTGTATGCGTAATAAGTTCCCAGATATTTGCACATTTCATCTGGGGCATACAATTTGTATGTATAATAGATACTGTCCTCAGGTAATGCCAGCGCCTCTTCCCCTAATTTTTCCAAAGTCTGTGCATAAGTATATTTATCTCCTTTTTGTAACAGGGAATCGGTTGTTTTCATAAGGCTTTTTCTGTCATGAATCCCCCAATAATCGGAGATATTTTCCCGGATAGCTTCCACCTTATCCTCTCCCATGACGTCCGCATAATTTTCCACATCAAATGCATCAAACTCTCCAAAGCTGGTACTGTTCACATAAAAATATGGATAGAAGGACTGTTTCAGCCATTTTTCCAGTTCTTCCCGCTCCATTCCTGCAGCCTCCACCGCTGTATTTGTCTGTTCATCTGTGACAGCATCACGCGCTGTCCACTCTGTTTTTAAGTTTCTTCCGTCATGTGTGTAAATAAAAATCTGCGCTTTTCCAAACTTATATCCACGAAAACCAATCCATACAATGAAAGCGATACAACCCACGGTCAGGATAGGATGCCGTTTGATCCATTCACTCGGGGTAAGTCTTCGTCTATCCATGAACATTTTAAACTCTAACGGCTCCTGATCCAGTAAGTATGGAACAAACGGACTGTACCATAAGATTTTCTTTTCGCCAACACCCAATCCCCATGCAGTGTCCGAAGCGTTTACTTTGTCCGATGGCCGCTGATGTTTCACTCCATATTTATCCTGAAATTCATAAATCAGGTGACGATCCGAATCGGAAGATCTGAATGCAAAATCTTTTTCATTGACAGCAGTCCCTTCCACACGATAGAACGTCGGCTTTGTGATTTCAAATTCTTTTCTGCGGCAAAGATATTTACTCAGTAACATTCCAATAACTCCACCGAAAAAGAAAATGACCGCCAATTTGCCACTTGTTCCACCAGGAGTGTTAAAAGCCAGCATAAACATTCCTCTTAAAAAAATAATCAGGCTCACAATCTGTGCTATCTGGAATATTTTTCTGTTTTTTTCAATCTGCTTTTTTATATTCTGGTCAAACTGACTGTCCTGCTCCTGCTTTTTGTCCGATACAGAGGAGGTCTGTGGCACGTAGTATAACGATTTATAGCTATTGATTGTCTTGGAAACTTCTCCCGTTGCAAGATAATCGGTAAAAATTCTGTCACTACCTTTTACGACAACCTGTTTTCCGTTTCTGACGGAAAATGTAAATGTACAAGTTCCTGCTTTTTGCAACGTTTTTAAAATGATCTGCTCTTTATCCTGAGTACTTTTATATTTACAGATCAGATTTGATTTTTCATCGAATAATCGGATCTGTTTTCTTCGTCCAATGGTGCATACTTTTACATCCTGAACCGGGATATTTTTTGTTCTTCCTACAAATGGCGTTACATAGAAAGTATTGATATCTAATACGGTTTTCTCCCTGTTTACTTTAAAAATAAACGGTATTGAAACTATCATCGGAATGATACAGGACACTCCGATATATCCCACAATTCTATCTGCTGTTGATCCATATTCCAGAAAGTTCACACTGATTGCCGCCAAACCAAACATACACAAAAAACTGATTGCTGGCATGAGTGTGACAATCACTCTCTTTGCCACAGAATTACGTACTACCACTGTTCCCATAACCTCTACTCCCCCTGATTTCACTATTCCTTTATAAAAAATGTGTATTTTCCTTTTCCATGTCCGGTTACTTTTTGGATGATATTTCTCTCGAGTAGTTCTTTTAAGAACAATGATGCTCTTGTATTTTTTAACCCGGTTACCTCTTCAACCCTGCTTCTTCCAAATATTTCATTTTTATCAAAGGAATCACACAGTTGTTCCATATGCTGTATTGTTTTCTTTGAAATACCGGAAATTTTCTCTCCAAACATTCCAATATTCACTTTTTCCAGTTGAATGTTCACTTTTCTATTTTCAATGTTCGCTTCTGATGTTTTATATTCTATTTTTGGCTCTCTCACAAGCATTTCCTTATAATCAACATGCATAAGACGATTCTGTAATAAATTTTTTTCATCCAACAACAGATTTCGCAAAAACAGTTCCAGATACTCTGTTGTTTCATGAATCTCATGTTTCAGATCATTATAATTTGCCCGAACCAATGCATTTCTGAAATACCATGCATTTTCCGCAAATATATCATTCGTTGCATCAAATCCAAGTGTTCGAAGATACTTGATAAAAAATACGGCTGTCGTTCTTGTATTTCCTTCTCCAAATATATGGATCTGCCATAAATTTGCAACAAATACTGCCAGATGGTGAATGATTTCATCCATGGATAATCCTTTGTAACTATAATGTTTCTCCTTCATAAAATCATATTCTAACGTTTTCCTTAGTTCAGAAGCACTTCCGTAAATAACAGTTGCTCCATTCAGCACCCATTCTTTTTTTGTAATATTATAATCACGGATTTTTCCTGCGTGGTCATATATTCCGGTAAATAATTTTCTGTGAATTGAGATATACTCATTTGGTGTAAAAGAAAATGCATGTTCCGAAAGTATTTTCGCAATGCGTATGGAAACTTTATCAGCCTCTTCTGTCCTGTCATGATTTTTCTGTGGTTTTTCTTCATAGTAAGAATCTAATAAATTTTTTACTTCATCCAGCGTAATTTTACCTTCAATATTCTGAATTGCTGCATCAACGAGATATTCGGACGGCTTCAATCCATCGACTGCCTGCAATCCAATCGCAGTCTGCCATGCATAACCTTTATACTTTTTATCTGGCTCCTGCTGTTTTAGATATTCTTTAAATGGATCTGTCTGCATGAACACACCTCCAAAAATGATAAAAAATTACGCTTCAAATGTTATTTCTCGTACATAACCTCTACTGCACCGCAGAATTCCTTTGCTTTTTCCATCCACATATCCAGTGACTTGAAATGCTATATTTTCTTCCAATTTTTTTATTCTTTTGTTCTCATTTTACTCCAACGTGCAATATTTTTTGATTGCTGTCTCATACAGATTGTTTCCCTCACTGTCAATGACAACGATCACCGGGAAATCTTTCACTTGAAGCTTACGGATTGCCTCAGCTCCAAGATCTTCATAACATACGATCTCAGATTTTGTGATACATTTGGATAAAAGCGCCCCTGCTCCGCCGACTGCTGCAAAGTAAACTGCATGGTTTCTGACAATCGCGTCAATGACTTCTTTCGAACGCTTTCCTTTTCCGATCATCGCCTTTTCTCCGAGATCTAAAAGAGTTGGCGCATATTTATCCATTCTGGTTGCAGTTGTCGGTCCTGCAGAACCTATTGGACGTCCCTCTCTTGCCGGGGATGGTCCCATGTAATAGATTGTGGAATCTTTGATGTCGATCGGGAGTTCTTCGCCACGCTCCAATGCCTCGATCATTCTTTTGTGTGCAGCATCTCTTGCCACATAAATGGTTCCTGTTATGTAAACGTAATCACCGGACCTTAAATTTTTTGTCACTTCCCCGGTGATCGGTGTTGTAATATGCTTGTCCATATTCTGCGCTCCCATTTCTAAATTTATATTTTCTTCATTTATGACTGTAAAATTCAAAAAACTACATTTGTAGTGATATGTTTTTTCTTACACTTCCCTCACCACATGCCGGTTCACATGACAGCAGATATTGACTGCCACCGGAAGTCCTGCAATATGTGTCGCGTAAGTATTCACATTCACTGCGAGAGCAGTGGTTGTTCCGCCAAGTCCACCCGGTCCGATTCCAAGCCGATTGATTTTTTCTAACATTTCTTCCTCTAACTCTTTCACGTATGGGATAGCAGAATGTTCGCCCACCGGTCTGGTCAACGCCTTTTTTGCTAAAATCGCACATTTTTCAAAAGTACCGCCAATACCAACTCCGACAACCATTGGCGGACAGGCATTCGGTCCTGCATCCTTCACTGCTGTAAGAATTGCATTTTTTACACCCTCAATTCCATCAGCTGGTTTTAGCATGAACACACGGCTCATATTTTCACTTCCGAATCCTTTTGGAGCCATTGTAATTATCACTTTATCTCCCGGAACAATGCTGTAATGAATCACCGCTGGGGTATTATCTTTCGTATTTTCGCGGATGATAGGATCACCAACGACTGATTTTCTTAAATAGCCTTCCGTATATCCCTGACGGACACCTTCGTTTACCGCATCTTCGACTGCCATTCCCTCAAAATGAACATCCTGTCCGACTTCCAGAAAAATAACTGCCATTCCGGTATCCTGACAGATTGGGATCATCTCTTCATCTGCAATTTTCAAGTTTTCCTGAAGCTGATTTAATATTTTTTTACCAAGTTCTGATTTTTCAGAAACGGTGGCATCTTTCAGGGCTTTATCCATATCTTTGGAAAGATAATGGTTTGCCTCGATACACATTTCTTTTATATTTTTTACGATATCCTCTGTATTGACTGTTCTGATCATGTTAATTTCTCCCGATAATTGTATTACATTTGTAATTTGATATATATTTTCCTATTCATCTTTCTTATGATCCGGTTTGCGGATGTTAAAGTATTTCTTGTATTTCTCCAGAGATTCATTCTGTTCACGGGAAGTCATATCTGGGAACGCCTTCATCAAACGCTTGAAACCAAAATTCTTCTCTGCAAATAATTCTTTGTATCTGCGCTCAAGTTCCTCTTTCTCATGCTGTTTTTCCAGACGAGCCGCCTCGCGTGTTTCTTTGTAAGCAGCAATCTTTTCTTTTACATTGATATTTTCTGCAGACTCAGAAAGTTTTTCTCTGGCACTTGCTGCAGTAGAAGCAATCTTCTCTTTTGCAGTGGATGGCAGATCCATAAGATTTTCTTTCGTATCAGAAATTTTTGTGAGAAGTTCCTCATGTGTTTCCTGGAACTCCTCCGATTTTTCTACTGCAGTTGTCACATTTTCGTAGATATTTTCACCGATTTCATCGGATAATTTATGTATTTTCGCAGCCATTTCATCCATAACTTTTAATCGCTTGTTAAACTTCAAAATTGTAGTAACAGTAACACCGCAGTCAACAGCGAAAGCCGACATGATAATACAGAGCAGCACAACACCCAGAATATGTGGAATCATGGTGATTCCTTTGTAAATGATTGGATGAATCACATCCATAATAAATGTACATGCGAGTCCCCAGTAGATGGAAAATTTCAAACATATATATCCGTGAAGATTAAACGGCTTATTGCTATAGTCCCACCATTTATTGTGAAATACTTTCTCCAGAATAAATCCTGTAATGTATTCCAAAATGGAAGTCAGTAAGAAAGAACCCGCAAATAATATCAGCAGGTTGTCCTTTAGCGGAGTCAAAGCAGCTACAACAATCACCACTCCACATCCGTAAATTGGACAATACGGTCCATTTAAAAATCCCCGGTTTACAAAAATTCCCCGGTCCAATGCTGCATAAGATACTTCTGTGCACCATCCGATAAATGCATAAATAATAAAAATCCATACTAACTCATAAAAATTTTGCGGCACTTTTCATTCCCCCTGTTGTTCTGCTTTCTATTGGAGTTTTACTACAATTTTAAAACTCATGTATTCTATATTTACGCAAAAGTATAAACGAAAGTTTTTGCTATGACAATGAAATTTTTCCACGGAAGTTGGATTTTCGCAACACGTTATCCACATTTACACTATGGATTTCTTGATAACATATGTTGTTTTTCATTTTTGTGTTGACATCATTCATTTTTCAAATAATCAAAATTGAACATCCTTTTTTTCAAATCAGGCTTGTTATCATGAAAAATAATTTGTTTTTAGATAGACAAATCGGCTGCTACATAAAAATGTGGCAGCCTACTGTCCAGACCACAGTGAAGTCTTTGTATCACTGCGGTCAAAATATTTTTTTATTCCTCTTCCGAATCAGACTCAGCACGGCTTAATAATTCCTGCATTAATTCATCATCCGTTTCTGTCATCTGACCTGCCGCTTTTTTCGCAGCCTTTGCTGCAGCCGCAGCACTCTTGGCTTCCTCTTCCTCTGTGACAAGTTCAGATTCATCTGTATTTTCCATGAGGGATTTGTCCTCACGTACTTTTGCAATGCTTGCAACTGTGACATCATCCGCAAGATTCATCAGTTTTACACCGGAAGTAACTCTTCCGAGTAATGCCGTATCACTGACTTTGATACGGATAATGATTCCCTCCGTTGTGATCAGCATCATCTCATCATCCTGATTGACTGCTTTCACACCGACGATATTTCCGGTTTTCTCTGTGATCTTATAGCATTTCACACCTTTACCACCACGGTTCTGGGCTGTAAATTCAGATGCAAGTGTGCATTTTCCAAGACCTTTTTCAGATACGATCATCAGTGATTCGCCCTGGGATTCCATCTGCATTCCGACAACTTTATCGCCGTCCGTTAAGTTCATACCGATTACACCCATAGAGGTCCTTCCGGTACTTCTGACATCTCTCTCATTAAAACGAATACACTGTCCGTATTTTGTCACAAGGAAAATATCCTGTTCGTTATCTGTTTTCTTTACCTCAATCAACTCATCATCTTCACGCAATGTGATTGCTGCAAGACCTGTTTTTCTGACATTCGCATAATCGGTGATCGGTGTTTTCTTCACAATACCATTCTTGGTTGCCATAAACAGATAATGTCCTTCCGTGTATTCCTTGATTGGAATTACAGCAGTAATCTTCTCTCCCGGCTGAAGCTGCAACAGGTTGATGATTGCAGTACCTCTCGCGGTTCTGCTTGCCTCCGGAATTTCGTAGGCTTTCATTCTGTATACACGGCCGGTATTGGTAAAGAACATCATGTAATGATGGGAAGTCGTCATCAAAAGTTCCTCGATGTAATCTTCATCGATCGTCTCCATTCCCTTGATTCCCTTGCCGCCACGGTTCTGGGCACGGAAATTATCAAGGCTCATTCTCTTGATGTAGCCAAGTTTTGTCATTGCGATCACAGTGTTGGTTACCGGAATGAGATCCTCCATGGAAATATCATACTCGTCAAATCCGATGGAAGTTCTTCGCTCATCACCGTATTTTTCTGCAATCAAAAGGATTTCCTCACGGATAACACCAAGGAGTTTTTTCTCATCTGCCAGAATTGCTTTTAACTCTGCAATACGATCCATCAACTCTGCATACTCAGCTTCGATCTTCTCGCGTTCCAGACCAGTCAGTGCGCGCAGACGCATATCGACGATCGCCTGTGCCTGGACATCTGTCAGGGAAAATCTCTCGATCAAACGATTTTTTGCTTCCGGTGTATTTGCACTGCTTCGAATAATATTGATCACTTCATCGATATTATCAAGCGCAATCAGTAAGCCCTCCAGAATGTGAGCGCGTTCTTCTGCTTTGTTTAAATCATATTTTGTTCTTCTGGTCACAACATCTTTCTGGTGATCCAGATAGTAGCCTAACATCTCATGGAGATTTAATACTTTTGGCTGGTTGTCCACAAGGGCTAACATGATAACACCAAACGTATCCTGCATCTGGGTATGTTTGTAGAGTAGATTCAAAACCACATTCGGATTTACATCACGACGCAGCTCGATACAGATACGCATACCCTGACGGTCAGACTCATCACGAAGATCCGTGATTCCGTCAATTTTTTTATCTCTTACAAGCTCTGCGATTTTCTCAATCAGTCTTGCTTTGTTGACCATGTATGGAAGTTCGGTCACAACAATACGGTTTTTACCATTTTGCATTGGTTCGATATTGGTGATCGCACGAACTCTGATTTTTCCGCGTCCGGTGCGATAAGCTTCGTTAATTCCGGTTGTTCCAAGAATCATCGCTCCGGTTGGAAAATCCGGACCTTTTACAATACTCAAAAGTTCTTCGATATCTGTCCCCCGGTCCTCTAGCACTTCGTTGTCGATAATTTTTACGACGGCATGAATCACCTCACGCAGATTGTGAGGTGGAATGTTTGTTGCCATACCAACAGCAATACCGGTTGTTCCGTTTACCAGAAGATTCGGATAGCGGGAAGGGAGCACCGTCGGCTCTTTCTCGGTCTCATCAAAGTTTGGTACAAAGTCAACGGTATCTTTATTGATGTCTGCGAGCATTTCCATGGAAATTTTGCTGAGTCTTGCCTCTGTATATCGCATCGCAGCGGCACCGTCACCGTCGACAGAACCAAAGTTTCCATGACCATCAACAAGCGGATATCTTGTAGACCAGTCCTGTGCCATGTTGACCAATGCTCCATAGATGGAACTGTCTCCATGTGGATGGTATTTACCCATGGTATCACCGACAATACGCGCACATTTTCTGTGTGGCTTGTCCGGTCCATTATTTAATTCGATCATGGAGTAGAGTACACGACGCTGTACCGGTTTCAAACCATCTCTTACATCCGGCAATGCACGCTGGGCGATAACGCTCATCGCATAATCGATGTAGGATGTCTCCATTGTTTTTTTCAGATCGACATCATGGATTTGATCAAAAATTTTGTCATCCATTCTATTTACCTCATTCCTGCAAATTCTTTTTGGTTAAAAATCTGCATTTCTCTAATTAAACTACATTTGCAATTATATTATAAATTAACTTCCTATCACGCTATTAAACTACATTTGCAGTAATATATAGTTTTCTGCACACTTAATCTTAGATATCAAGATTCTGCACATACTTCGCATTTTCTTCAATAAACTCACGTCTCGGCTCTACTTTATCTCCCATCAGAGTTGTAAACGTAATATCAATTTCAGAAGTACTCTCATCATCGATCATGACACGTTTTAAAATTCGTTTCTCCGGATCCATGGTCGTTTCCCAGAGCTGCTCCGCATCCATCTCACCAAGTCCTTTGTAACGCTGGATCTTATTATTTCCGTCACGTCCGATCTCCGTTAAGATTGCATTTAACTCATCGTCACTGTAGGCATACCATACATTTTTATTTTTCTCGATCTTGTATAGTGGCGGCTGTGCCAGATATACATGGCCTTCTTTGATCAGATCCGGCATGAACCGATAAAGGAATGTCAGCATTAACGTACTGATATGGGCACCATCGACATCGGCATCCGTCATAATGATAATCTTGTTGTAACGAAGTTTGCTGATATCAAAATCTTCATGAATACCTGTACCAAACGCAGTGATCATAGCTTTGATCTCAGCATTTCCATAAATCTTATCCAGTCTTGCCTTCTCGACATTTAAAATCTTACCACGAAGTGGGAGGATTGCCTGGGTTGCACGACTTCTCGCAGTCTTAGCGGAACCGCCGGCGGAATCTCCCTCGACGATGAAAATCTCACAGTTCTTTGGATCTTTGTCAGAACAGTCTGCCAGTTTTCCCGGAAGAGACATTCCCTCCAGTGCTGTTTTTCTTCTGGTTAAATCTCTCGCTTTTCTTGCTGCCTCTCTCGCGCGCTGTGCAAGAAGTGACTTTTCACAGATTGTCTTGGCAACCGTCGGATTCTGCTCTAAAAAGTAAGTAAGCTGTTCGCTCACAATGGAATCCACCGCACCGCGGGCTTCGCTGTTGCCCAGTTTTTGTTTGGTCTGGCCCTCAAACTGAGGTTCCTCGATCTTGACACTGATAATGGCAGTCAATCCTTCACGAATATCATCACCCGTCAATGCCGGTTCATTGTCTTTTAATAATTTATTTGCTCTCGCATAAGCATTAAATGTCTTCGTCAATGCATTACGGAATCCGGCAAGATGTGTACCACCTTCCGGTGTGATAATGTTATTGACAAAACTTAACGTCAACTCATTGTAGGAATCATTATGCTGCATGGCAACTTCCACATAGACACCATTTCCACTGCCCTCACAGTAAATGACTTCCGGGTATAAAGCTTCTTTGCTCTTGTTTAAGTAAGTAACAAATTCCTTGATACCACCGGCATAGTGAAAATCATGGGTTCTAACAGGATTTTCCCTTAAGTCTGTAAGCACGATCCTCAATCCTTTTGTCAAAAAGGCTGTCTCACGCAAACGCTGTTTTAACGTATCATAATCAAAAACGGTCTCTTCAAAAATCGATCCGTCCGGCCAGAAAGTAACCTTTGTTCCGTGCTTGTCCTCGCCGCATTCTCCGATCACTTTTACCGGTTCATCCGGTTTACCGATCTTGTAACTCTGGAAATAAACCTTTCCTTCACGGTAAACCTCAACTTTTAACTTTGTGGAAAGTGCATTTACAACTGACGCACCTACGCCGTGAAGTCCACCAGATACTTTGTAGCCTCCACCGCCAAATTTTCCACCGGCATGAAGTACAGTGTATACGACTTCCAATGCGGATTTTCCAGCTTTGTGATTGATGTCGACCGGAATACCACGTCCATCATCTTCTACGGTAATAGAGTTATCTTCATTTATGGTCACTTCAATATTTTTGCAGTATCCGGCAAGTGCCTCATCTACTGAGTTATCTACAATCTCATATACCAGATGATGTAAGCCTCTGGCTGATGTACTACCGATGTACATACCCGGTCTTTTACGAACAGCCTCAAGTCCTTCCAAAATCTGGATCTGGTCTCCACCATATTCGTTTTCTGTACCCATTTATTCCTCCATTCTGCACATAAAAAAATATGTACAATGCAATTATATTTCTTTTCTCTCTTCCACAGTCCCCTGTACAACTTTAAATATCTTATTGATCTGAAATCTGTTTTTTACAAATTCATCCAGCCCTGTACAGGTGATCAGCGTCTGTGTATCATGAATACTGTTGAGCAGATAATTCTGCCGGTTACTGTCAAGTTCCGACAACACATCATCGAGCAACAAAACCGGTGTATCATGAATGGACCGTTTGACCAGTTCGATCTCTGACAATTTTAAGGACAGCGCAGAAGTTCTCTGCTGTCCCTGCGAACCGAACTTCCGGATATCCACCTCACCGATGGAAAAAAGAAGATCGTCCCGGTGTGGTCCCACCGATGTCATACACTGCCGCATATCCCGCTCTTTTACTCTGGACAGTTCATCCTCAAAAAAGATATCTTCAATACTTGGTTCATATTGCAAAAGCAAATCTTCTTTTTCACCGGAAATCCGATAGTGAATATCATGCACGATCTCATTTAGCTCATCAACAAACTGTTTTCTTCGCCGAATGATTTTCCTGCCAGTTTCTACCAGCTGCATATCCCATACCGGAAGTGTATCCTTTAAATCCGGTCTGTAAACCATATCTTTTAATAATTTGTTGCGCTGATTCAAAATTTTATTGTAAGTTGTAAGGTCTGACAAATATATTTTATCCAACTGACACAATTCAGAATCCAGAAATCTACGGCGCTCCGCCGGACCATTTTTGATAATATTCAGATCCTCCGGCGAGAAAAATACCATATTGAGAATTCCAAAAAGCTCGCTGGCTTTTTTGATCGGAACTTTATTGATTGCGATTCCCTTGGAACGATTGTGTTTTAAATGCATATCAATCTGATATTCTTTTTCTTTTTTTACAACAACCGTTCTGATATGGGACTCCTGCTCCCCGAAACGGATCATTTCCTTGTCCTTACTACATTTGTGGGACTTAGTTGTTCCACTTAAATATGCAGCTTCAAGGATATTCGTTTTTCCCTGCGCATTATCCCCATAAAAAATATTGGTTCCCTCATCAAATGAAATATTTAAATCTTCATAATTTCGAAAATTCTGCAATTCAATTGATTTTATGATCATTTTACAATCTGAATTGTCTCGCCGTTAAAGGAAACAACATCTCCATTGTATAATTTTTTTCCACGCTGAATCTCTGTCTCGCCGTTTAATTTTACCTGTCCATCCTGAATAAAAAACTTTGCATCTACTCCGGATTCTACAAGACCTGCTTTTTTCAAAGCCTGTCCCAGTTTGATAAATTCATCCGTCTCTCTGATATTTACTGTGATCATCTTTCTGCCTTTCTTAGTTAGTGGCTGCGTTAAAGTTTACCGGAAGAATCAGATAAATGAACTTTCCTTCATCATCCTTGATAAAACATGGAGCCTTCGGGTTTACCATATAAAGAGAAACCTCTTCCTCATCGATGACTCTCAATGCATCGATAAAGAATTTCGGATTAAATCCAATGAGGATATCTTTTCCCTCTTTTGTGATATCAATATCTTCATTCATGGAACCAATAAAAGAATTGATCTTTAATTCCATATTTCCATCTGTGATATTCATAATAATTGGTTTCTTGTCACCCTCTTTTACGAGAAGTGTAGCACGGTCGATACAGTCTAATAATTCACGCTTATTAATCTTAACTTTTGTATCATAATCAGAGGAAAGCATCTGCTCAATCTTGAAATACTCCCCTTCAATCAATCTGGATACAACTGTAGTATCATCAAATTCAAATACAATATGATTCTCTGAAAGGAAAATATTGACTTCTTCCTCTGCACTTCCAGGTAAAATCTTACTTACTTCCTGAAGTGTTTTACCAGGAACAACTACTTTCTTATGATCGTAATTATTCTTTAATTCAATATTACGGATGGAAATTCTATGTCCATCCAGAGAAACTACTTTTAACTGATTCTCTTCAATCTCGAAAAGTTCACCCGTCATCAGTTTATTGTTGTCATTGTCAGCAATTGAGAAGATTGTCTGACGAATCACTTCTTTTAAAGTAAACTGGGAGATTGAAATACATTCATTTCTTTCAATAAATGGAATATAGGAAAAATCATCACCTGATTTTCCAACAATGTTAAACTTTGCTTTCTCACAGGTAATGGTAGTTTTAAAATTGGAATCTGTTTCGATCACAACATCACTGTCCGGTAATTTACGGACAATCTCAGAAAAAATCTTAGCATCTAATGCAATGATTCCCCTCTCTGCAATTTCTCCTTCAATCTTAGTTTCAATTCCAAGTTCCATATCGTTTGCTGTTAATTTGATTTCATTAGCAGAAGCATCAATTAAAATGCATTCAAGGATTGCCATTGTTGTTCTGGTTGGAACAGCCTTGGACACAATGTTAACTCCATGAAGCAGATTTGATTTAGAACAGATTAATTTCATAATGTGAATAACTCCTTCCTGCTTGGCGAAAGCCAAAATAAATATAATTAATAAAAGATATTAAAAGTAGTCGTATTAGTGTGTGTGAATAAGTGAATAACCCAGCAACCCTTGAAAACATAAGGGCTTGTCCGAAAAATCCGACTGTATAACTATGTGAAAAGCATGAGGATTAACCTTGGATAAAATGTGAATTAAAATTTTAAGCCTCCTCAGAAAAAATTTGAAATTCATCTTGAAAAGTAGGTTATCCAAAACTTTAAACATAAATTAAACACGATTTGAACAGGTTATCCACAAAAATTTGTTAATAACTCGAAAAAAAGTTGATAACTTTAGTTTGGATTGATTTTTTTCTTAATAGTTTCAATTAAATTGCGTGTCTGTTCGTTGGAATCATACTCATCCGCAATTTTTTTGATGCCGTGGATAATGGTCGAGTGATCTCTTCCGCCTAGTAAGGAACCGATGGAATCCAGTGGAATATCCGTCATGGTTTTACAGAGGTACATGGCAATCTGTCTTGGTCTTGCAATCTCATTACTTCTGTTTTTTGAGATCATCTGATCCAGTGAAATCTGGAAATGTTCCGAAACAACTTCAATGATAAGCTGAGGAGTGATTTCTCTTGGCTTGTCCGGTGTGATAATATTCTGAAGTTCTTTCTTGGCAATCTCCATGGTGATCTCTGTTTTTTCCAGATTCGAGTAAGCGAGGAGTTTGTTCAAAGCTCCCTCTAATTCACGGATGTTGGATTTAATATTATTTGCGATGTAATTTAAAATGTCATCGCTTAAGGACATATCATCAGATTCCACTTTCCGGCGAAGGATTGCCATTCGCGTCTCGTAATCAGGAGCTCCGATGTCTGCCATAAGTCCCCATTCGAAACGGGAACGGATTCGTTCTTCTAACGTTTCCATATCCTTTGGCGGTTTATCCGATGTTAAAATGATCTGTTTGCCTGCGGAGTGGAGAGCGTTGAACGTGTGGAAAAATTCTTCCTGTGTACTTTCTTTTCCTATAATAAACTGAACGTCGTCGATCATGAGAACGTCGATGGTTCTGTATTTTTCACGGAATTTATTCATCGCAGAGGCGTTACCACTACGGATAGATTCGATAACTTCATTGGTAAATTCCTCGGAAGTAACATACAAAACTTTTGCTTCCGGATTTCTTTCCAGGATGAAATGTCCAATGGAATGCATCAAGTGGGTTTTTCCAAGTCCAGGTCCACCATAAATATAAAGAGGGTTGTAAGCTTCTCCCGGAGATTCCGCTACTGCCAGGGAGGCAGATTGTGCAAAACGGTTATTGCTGCCGACGACGAAAGTGTCAAATGTATAATTTGGATTTAAGTTGGAACGTTTGGAAGCTTCTGGTTCCGGTGTTTTCTTTCCTTTATTATTGGAAGGTCTGATATTCCTGGTCTGTTCCGGTAAAATAAACTGAATCTCATATTCTGTTCCGATAATTTCAGCAATTGCTACTTTTAAAGGAAGATAATATTTTTTTGAAATATAACTTAAAGTCATCTGTTCGGATGGAACAAGGATATAGAGGGTATTTCCCTCAACGCCAAAAACCTCCAGAGGTTTGATCCAGGTATCAAAAGAAATATCGCTGACATCATGCTCTGTTTTTACTGTCTGTAAAATTTCATCCCATTTTTCCAAAATCTTGTCCATTTTCTAACTCCGTTTTCTGATAGCACTAAAATATAGCAGTTAATCTTAACTGCTTAAAAAAATCTATATAATGCTATCCTACACTATTTTTGCGGAATTATCAACGTTTAATTGTGGAAGGAATAGGGATAGGGCGTTGATAAAAAAGTGGCTATATGGGCGTTTTAACGCTTAATGTGAATATACTAGAAGTTATTGTTAATAATGGAAAAATAGTTATAGACCGGGAAAAATAAGGATTGTACACATTTATACACAAGTTATGATGACATTATCAAGAAATTGTCCACAAGTTATCCACAAATTGAGGATAACTTATGTAAACGGCATAAATACTGGGTTTTTTGTGGAAAAATTTTTGATTTTCTATGTGTATAACATTATACCATATATAGATAAAATGCATTTCTTCCTTATATATATAGTGGTAAAAAAACAAAAATGACAGAAAGTGGAAAACTAAATATTGGCAAAGGCCTTATTTTATGAGATTTTGCTTGACTTTGTCCGATTATTTTGATATAAATAAAAATGATGTTTTGTCGCTATTGAAGTAGACTTATCATAACATTGAGTAAAATATATGTTTGAATTGTAGAGGAGGTGTATGTGACATGAAGATGACATTCCAACCTAAGAAGAGACAGAGAGCGAAAGTTCACGGATTCAGAAGCAGAATGAGTACTGCAGGCGGAAGAAAAGTATTGGCTGCAAGAAGATTAAAAGGTAGAAAAAAATTATCAGCATAGGCCACATATTTGTGGTCTTTTCTTCTTTTATGATCAATTTTTGGCAAAGGAATATTAGATGAAATATTCAGAATCATTAAAGAAAAACAGAGATTTTCAGAACGTATATAAAAAAGGAAAATCATATGCAAACCGTTATCTGGTGATGTACGTTCTGGAAAATGATACAGACAGAAACCGGTTAGGCATATCGGTGAGTAAAAAAGTAGGAAATAGTGTTATAAGACATCATGTAACCCGATTGATCAGAGAAAGTTACCGGCTACAGGAAGACATGTTTAATAGTGGTTTAGACATTGTAGTCATCGCAAGAAATACAGCAAAAGACATTTCATATCATGAAGTGGAAAGTGCTTTGTTACATCTTGGAGGTCTTCATAAAATTTTGAAGTAAAGATTTTAGAAAAGAAGATGGAATCATTTTGAAAAAAATATTGATTGCTTTGATTAAATTTTATAGAAAGTATATTTCTCCGATGAAAACAACAAAATGTCCATACTACCCGACCTGTTCCACCTATGGGTTAGAGGCTGTCGAAAAGTATGGAGCTGTCAAAGGTGGGGCGTTAGCGCTTTGGAGAATTATAAGATGTAATCCTTTTTCAAAAGGCGGATATGATCCCGTTCCATAATTGGAGGTATTTTCAGTGTCAGAGATGTTATTAACAGCATACAATGGTGCCATTCTTGGACCAATTGCAAAATTACTTGGCTGGATAATGAATGGCATGTATATTTTAATGGAAAAAGTTGGAATTTCCAACGTTGGACTTTCTATTATTTTATTTACCATTGTTATTTATGCTTTAATGTTCCCATTGACTTATAAACAGCAGAAGTTCTCGAAGTTATCCCAGAAGATGAACCCGGAGCTTCAGGCGGTCCAGAAAAAGTATAAGGATAAAAAAGATACCGTATCCATGCAGAATATGCAGGCTGAGACACAGCAGATCTATGAGAAGTATGGTGTTTCACCGACAGGCAGCTGTGTGCAGATGTTAATCCAGATGCCTTTACTGTTAGCTTTGTACCGTGTGTTTATGAATGTTCCTGCCTATATCAGCAGTGTGAAGGATGTTTATCTTGATCTGGTTGATAAGATCATGGCGACAAGCGGCTATCAGGATATTATGACAAACCTGATGAACACATTAAAATTGAACACAGTACAAGTTGATTTTACGGCAACAGATACAACAACCTTACAGAATTATGTAGTAGATGTTTTATCGAAAATGAGTTCTAACGGATGGGATTCCTTAAGAGAGTCATTTCCGGCGCTCACAGATTCCATTGATTCTACATATGGTGTAGTTTCTCATGTAAACAACTTTATAGGATTAAATATTTCAGATACTCCATTTCAGATCATCAAAGCTGCATTTGCAGGTGGAAGTATTCTGATGGCAGTTCTTGCATTGCTGATTCCTGTGATTTCTTATTTGACACAGGTTTTAAATATCAAGTTAATGCCAACGGCTGCAACAGCAGGCGGAGATAATGACCAGATGGCTCAGCAGATGAAGATGATGAACCGTACCATGCCATTATTCTCACTGGTAATGTGTTTTACTGTTCCGGTCGGTCTCGGTATCTACTGGATCGCAAGTGCGGTTGTAAGAAGTATCCAGCAGTTCTTCTTAAATAAACATTTTGATAAGATTGATCTGGACGATATTATTGCAAAGAATCAGGAAAAAGCAAAGAAAAAACGTGAAAAAATGGGAATCACCGAAAACCAGATTTCCAATGCTGCACGTATGAACACAAGACAGGTTACAGCAAGTTCCAAGAGTTCTGTTAAGACAACTGCAGAGAAAGAACTTGAACTTGAGAAGGCAAATGCATTGAAAGCGAATGCAAAACCTGGAAGTATGGCTGCAAAAGCAAACCTGGTCCGTGAATTTAACGAGAGAAATAATAAGAAAAACTAACAGATTATTTTTCAAAAACGTGTTGGTAAGATAACGTATATGTGGAGGTTATTGTTATGGAGTATATTGAAGTATCAGCAAGAACAGTCGATGATGCTATCACAGAAGCTCTTATAAAACTTGGAGCTACCAGTGATCAGATTGAATATGAAGTAATCGAAAAAGGAAGCACAGGATTTTTAGGAATCGCAAGAAAAGATGCTGTGATCAAAGTTCGTAAGAAATATTCTGTAGAAGGTGATATCACAGAATTTTTACAGAAAATCTTTGCTGCTATGGATCTTAAAGTTGAGATCATTATTGAAAAAGCAGAAGATGGTAATACTTACAACGTAGAACTGAAAGGAGATGACATGGGTATCCTCATTGGTAAAAGAGGACAGACTCTCGACTCCCTGCAGTATCTTGCAAACCTTGCAGTGAATAAAAATTCTGAGGAATACATTAAAGTTAAGATTGATACAGAAGATTACCGCAAGAGAAGAAAAGAGACATTGGAGAATCTTGCAAAGAACATTGCATACAAAGTAAAGAGAACAAAACGTCCTGTTTCTTTAGAACCAATGAATCCTTTTGAGAGAAGAGTTATCCATTCTGCATTGCAGAATGACAAGTTTGTAACAACACACAGCGAGGGCGAAGAACCATACAGACATGTGGTTGTTACTTTAAAAAGAGATAGAGAAAGATAAATTCAAGTATAGAATTTAAAAGACCAGAAGCTGCACGTTACAAAGCTTTATGAAAATGCCGGAAATGATATGGCAGGTTCTTATGAAGTTTTGCGGCGTGCAGTTTTGTACATGGAAAGGATATCACTATGGGAACGGATACCATTGCTGCAATTGCAACTGCAATGACAAGTTCAGGAATCGGAATCGTAAGAATCAGCGGAGACGAGGCAGTTTCTATCACAGACCGTATTTTTGAAATGAAGAATCAGAAAAAGTTAGAAGATATGCCAACGCATACAATTCACTATGGTCATATTCATGATGGAGATGAAGTGATCGATGAAGTTATGGTTGTTCTGATGAGAGGACCGAAAAGTTATACCAGGGAAGATACGGTTGAGATAGACTGTCATGGCGGCGTTTATGTCATGAAGAGAATTTTAGAAACAGTTATCAAATATGGTGCGCGTCCTGCAGAGCCGGGTGAATTTACAAAACGTGCATTTTTAAATGGAAGAATTGATCTCTCACAGGCAGAATCCGTTATTGATGTTATCAATTCCAAGAATGAATTTGCATTAAAAAGTTCGTTGAGCCAGCTTTCCGGTTCTGTTTCAGAAAAAATTAAAGAAATCCGCGGAAATGTTTTACATGAGATTGCATTTATCGAAAGTGCATTAGATGATCCGGAGCACATCAGTCTGGATGGATATCCGGAAAAACTATCCGGTATAGTATCGGATGTGATAAAAAAAATTGATAAACTGCTTGCAAACAGTGATAATGGAAAAATGTTAAAAGAAGGTATTTCAACTGTTATTGTTGGGAAGCCGAATGCCGGAAAATCTTCTCTTTTAAATTTTCTGGTTGGAGAAGAGAAGGCAATCGTTACAGATATTGCGGGAACAACAAGAGATGTTCTGGAAGAACAGATTAATTTAAACGGTATTTTATTGAATATCATTGATACCGCCGGAATCCGTGACACGGAAGATGTCGTGGAAAAAATCGGTGTGGAACGTGCAAAGAAATATTTGAATAATGCCGATCTTGTTATTTATGTAGTTGACACATCCACAGCGTTAGATGAAAATGATCATGAGATCATGGAATTATTGAAAGACAGACATGCAATCGTTTTGTTAAATAAATCTGATTTAAGTCCGGTCACAACTGTGGAAGATATCAGAAAACATCTGGACAAAAAAATGATCTCAATTTCTGCAAAAGAGCAGACCGGAATGGATGATCTTGAAGAAACGATCAAAGAAATGTTCTTTTCCGGGGAAGTTACATTTAATGATGAAGTTTATATTACGAATATCAGACATAAAACATCTTTACAGGAAGCTTTACGAAGTTTACATTTAGTATTGCAGAGTATTGCAGATGATATGCCGGAAGATTTTTATTCCATTGATCTGATGAATGCTTACGAGGAACTTGGAAATATTATCGGAGAATCTGTGGAAGATGATCTGGTAAATGAAATCTTCAGTAAATTCTGTATGGGTAAATAAAAAATAATTTGCAGATTGTAATGTGAAAGAGAATCATTCAAAATCTTATATGAGTTGAGGACAGAGAAATGGAAGAGAAGAAGATTCCGTATGTAGAGGAAGAATATGATGTGGTTGTAGTCGGAGCCGGACATGCCGGATGCGAGGCAGCATTGGCGTGTGCAAGACTCGGACTGGAAACAATTATTTTTACCGTGAGTGTAGACAGTATAGCGATGATGCCGTGTAATCCGAATATTGGAGGAAGTTCCAAAGGACATCTGGTTCGTGAGATCGATGCGCTCGGTGGTGAGATGGGAAAAAATATCGATAAGACATTTATCCAGTCCAAGATGTTAAATAAATCCAAAGGTCCGGCCGTTCATTCACTGCGTGCGCAGGCAGATAAAATGAATTATAGTATGGAGATGCGTAAGACGCTTCAGAATACCGATCATCTTACTATCCGTCAGGCAGAAGTTTCTGAAATTATCACGGAAACAACAGTGCTGGAAAACGGAAAAGAAATTCAGAAAATGAAAGGCGTGAAAACGTTTTCAGGTGCGGTTTATCATTGTAAGGCAGTCGTATTGTGCACAGGAACTTATCTTCGCGCAAGATGTCTGACCGGTGAGATGATCACATACACCGGACCAAACGGTCTGCAGGCAGCAAATCATCTGACAGATTCCCTGAAAGCGCATGGAATTGAAATGTTCCGTTTTAAGACAGGAACGCCTGCACGAATTGACAAAAGGTCTGTTGATTTTTCAAAAATGCAGGAGCAAAAGGGTGATGAGAGAGTTGTACCTTTTTCCTTTACAACTAATCCTGAAGATGTGCAGATCGATCAGGTTTCCTGCTGGCTGACTTATACAAATGAGAAAACACATGAGATCATCCGGAATAACCTGGACCGCTCTCCAATTTATGCAGGAACTATTGAAGGTACAGGACCAAGATACTGTCCTTCCATTGAAGATAAGGTTGTAAAATTTGCGGATAAGGACAGACATCAGATTTTTATTGAACCGGAAGGAATAAATACGAATGAGATGTATGTTGGAGGAATGTCTTCCTCTTTACCGGAAGATGTCCAGCATGAAATGTACCGCACGCTGCCGGGACTTGAACATGTGAAAATTGTCCGTAATGCTTATGCAATTGAGTATGATTGTATCAATCCAAATCAGTTGTATGCTACTCTGGAATTTAAAAATATCAAAGGACTGTTTTCGGGTGGTCAGTTTAATGGAAGCAGTGGTTATGAGGAGGCTGCCTGTCAGGGGTTAGTTGCCGGAATCAATGCAGCCATGAGCATTCTCGGAAAAGAGCCTCTGATATTAGATCGCTCCGAGGCTTATATAGGAGTTTTGATTGATGATCTTGTGACAAAAGAAAATCATGAGCCGTATCGCATGATGACTTCCCGTGCAGAATATCGTTTGCTGCTTCGTCAGGATAATGCTGATCTCCGTTTATCAAAAAAAGGATATGAGATTGGTTTGATTTCACAGGAGCGTTATGACTGGGTCTGCCAGAAGGAAGTATTGATCCAGAAAGAGATTGAACGTGTTGCCGGAGTCAAGATCGGTGCTAATAAAGAGGTTCAGGCTCTTTTGGAAAGTTACGGAAGTATTCCGTTAAATACAGGAACAACTTTAACAGAACTGATCCGCAGACCTGAACTTGATTATGAAAAATTAGCTATGATTGATAAGGAAAGACCTGAGCTGCCTTATGATGTAGTTGAACAGGTTAATATCAATATCAAGTATGATGGATATATTGTGCGGCAGATCAAACAGGTAGAGCATTATAAAAAACTGGAAAATAAAAAAATAGCAGAAGATTTTGATTATGATGAAGTGCCTAGTCTTCGTATCGAGGCCAGACAGAAATTAAAACTTTATAAGCCGTTATCAATTGGTCAGGCATCGAGAATTTCAGGTGTCTCCCCGGCAGATATTTCGGTACTTTTGGTTTATATGGAGCAGATGAAATACCACAAAGGAAATATAAAATGACATATAATTTAGAAAAATTTTTAAAAGGTCTGGAAGAACTTCAGATTGAATTAAGCGAAAATCAGATACAGCAGTTTATCAAATATTATGAGATGCTGGTGGAAAAAAATAAAGTTATGAATCTGACTGCAATCACAGAATTTGATGAAGTCATTGAAAAACATTTTCTGGACAGTCTCTCCCTGATCAAAGTGTATGATCTCACAAAGGAAGTTTCGGTGATGGATATGGGAACCGGCGCCGGATTTCCGGGAATCCCTTTGAAAATTGCGTTTCCAAATCTGAAGGTAACACTTGCTGATTCTCTGAATAAAAGAATCTTATTTTTACAGGAAGTGATAGAGGAACTTGGACTAAAAGAGATTGAGGCACTTCATGCGAGAGCAGAGGAACTTGGAAGAAATAAAGAATATCGTGAAAAGTTTGATCTGGTTGTCTCAAGGGCAGTTGCGAATCTTTCTTCCTTAGAAGAGTATTGTGTTCCATTTGTAAAATTAGGTGGAAACTTTATTTCTTACAAATCCGGTGAAATTGAAGAGGAAGTTGCTAATGCAAAAAATGCAACATTTTTGCTTGGAGGAAAAATGAAAGAAGTCTATAAATTTGATCTGTATGAGCAGAAAAGATCGTTTGTCGTGATCGATAAGGTGAAGGGAACGCCGAAAACTTATCCGAGAAAAGCTGGAACACCGACAAAGACACCGTTGTAAAAATAATAGTTACTGAGTGATGTAATAATTGGGTGATAAAATAAATCACCATATACATAAACTCCTGTCTTTTTTATGATGCAATAACATGCTTAAATGTAAAAAATTTTTACATTCTATTATAAAACGTGTTTTTAATGCATCATTTGGAGGACAGGAGTTTTTTCTTTTTATTATTAAATTCGAAAATAATCCTACTTTAAAAACATATCAATTGCTTCCGCAACTTTATCGGCAATCTCTAACTGTGGATATTTTTTACAGTTGGATAAGTATACGATTTCATTTCTGGAGTTTGTCTTTTTATAAGAATCTGCAATTGCGATTGCATCTTTCATGTTTCGACTTTCAATCACATAAATTGGAGTTTCTAATTTTTTCAGCGCATGTTCGATACTGTTCTTTGTGTAATTTGCTTCCATGCTTGCCATTAAATATTTACCATGACTGAAATTCATGTGTGCTGCCTCATAATATGCGTCGATCAATTTGGAAGAAACCAGCTGTGGCCTTGCATAATATTCCTCACGGAAATCCTTGGTGATGTTGGTATTGCTCACTTTTATATTGTAAAGGAAGGTTCCAATCACAGGGAGTTCCAATAAAGTTTTTTTCACAGATGCATATTTATCGGTTGTAATATGAAGCTCTTTCAAAGAGGTCGGATTGATTGCAATAATAGAGTTTGCCAGATCCTTATTCATATTGCAAGCTAACGTTACAAAGGAGATTGATTCATTCGATGCAATAATATCTGTTTTTTCTCCAATTATATTTTGGATAAAATCCGTCACAAGCTGAACATATAAATAATTGGTGTAAGTTAAGTACGGTTTTGCAGAGCGTCCACATCCAAGTAAGTCCAGTGTGTAGACAGTATGTTTCTTTTCCAGTTTTCGAATCACTTTGCACCATTCATAAGAAGAGCTGACCGGATTCAGATCGTGAATCAGCAATAGCGGACTGCCTGATCCGCGTTTCGTATAATAAATCTGTCCGTTTTTCCAATCGTAAAAATTGCCGTTCTCTGCTTTCAAAATATTCTTGATATCAGCTGTCATATTAATAAATCTGTTAACAAAATGGATTGTTCCAGCGGCAAGAGCTGTCAACAGAAAAAAATGTTTGATATTCTTTTTCATAGAAACCTCCTTATTTATTTTATGATCATTAAAAAATGCATTTCATATAATTGAAAAATCGTTTCACCATTTCATAATCATAAATCTTTATTTAATAATATTATATCCGCTTTTTATAACATATACAAATTAATTTTTGAAAAATCATTCATTTCTTTTACATATTTTGAAAATTTTAGTATACTTAGAAAAATAAGATAACTATAAATGTAGTATAATTGTTTTTAAAATAATGATATGGTATAATGTGCGTATGCAATGAGCAGTGCCAGTCGAGAATATGCAGACCGAACATGCTTGCATGTTGAGGTCTGCATATATCGAGAGTGATAGGGCGAATGCCCGACAGCCAGGAAAATCTTTGATTTTTCTGGCGTGCACGGCGGACTGTGCTTCATGATATAATAAAGACTGCCGAGCGGCGAATGCCCGTCAGCCAGGATAGCAGCTTTATTAATGATTACTCAAAAGTAAAGGAACAAGTGATTATGGTTATAGAATATTTACAGCAAATAAAAGATTCTTATTTCGAACAAAAACATGCATTAGAAAAACAGTTAAATTTATTGGAAATTCAATTAAAAGAAAATACCGGAATGATAAAAATGTTGGAGGAAACAAATGATTCGTGCTATGAACTGTTTACACCTAGAAATGTTAATTCAAAGAATAAAGCTAAAATTAATGAACTGATGGAAGAACAGAAAAGTATCAATGAGTCTATAGAAAATTTGAAAAATTCTATCAAAGAATATTCTAGTAAGATAGAACAATTAGATCAGATAGTGGAAGAAGAAAATCGAGAAATTGAAATTGTTCAAGAATATACGGAGACAATGTCACAACAGAATATAGTAAGTGAAGATGAAAAGATAGAATCATCGGAAGATAATTTACTTGATGGTATGAAGAATATTTTGAATCGAGTGGAGTTATGCAGCCGGTTGATTGATATTGATCCAGTTCGATGCAGATTGGAATTAAGTTCTGTTATGAAAATTCTTACTGATCTGATTGAAGAAAAAGATGAATCGGATTTTTGAAATATATATTTCTAAAAGAGACACTTTTCCCAATTAAAATAAATTCATAAATCTATTAGGTAGATAAATTATATATAAAGGAAAAACACATATGAGTAACAAAATATATAAGAGTAAGATGAAAGATGAAAATAGATTACTTGGAAAATTTGTGAATATATCATTAATCCCTTTATCAATTATCTTTGTGTTATTATTTTTGAAAATAATAGTAACAGAAATATCATTTCATAAAATGATTGCGGAAATGGTTGAGGGGATTGATTATTACATTGAAGATATAGTAATAACAGATAAAGAAACTGTAGAGGACTATAATGGTTCGGAATCAGGTGCAACGAATTATTTTTTTTACTATGGACATGATACTGATAAGCGGATGCAAGTAAATAAAAAAGTGTATTCTCAATATAATGTAGGAGATATGTTTCCAGCTTATACAAAGGATCATTATTATTATGGTTCAACAATTAATTCGGTTTTGCCAAAAACTGAGTATAAAAACAATGAATTAAGTAAAGCCGGTATCGTAACAATCGGTTGCCTAATACTATTACTGCTTATATATAAATGGATTGATAATTTAGGAAAAAAGACAAACAATCAATAGTTAAGATCTTAAAATGTTTCACGTGAAACATTTTAAGGTCTATTTTATATTTTTACAATATTTAGTAGGCTCTTATAATATGAAATACTATAGTTTGAAGTAACACAATAAAAATATAAATGTTTCACGTGAAACATTTTTGGATAATTAATCATAGCATTTGAAATATAGAAGTGTTATAATATACAACGTAGAAAAAAACAACAAAAATATCTGCTTATAAAATAGTAAAAATATCAAGCTATTATGGAATGAAAATTGATTATATCATGAAGCACAAATCTATGATCGTTATCTATACCCGCTTCGCTCGGTAGATTATATCATACACAAAAAAACACATGATTCACAGAACAGTCTTTATTTATATTATAATAAAGAAACATAATAGCTAATAACAGAACTATGGGAAAGGAAAATATAATGGGTAGAATTATAGCAGTAGCAAACCAAAAGGGTGGTGTTGGTAAGACAACAACAGCAATTAATCTGGCTGCTTGTCTTGCGGAAGCAGGAAAAAAAGTATTAACAATTGACCTTGATCCACAGGGAAATATGACAAGTGGACTTGGAGTAGATAAAAATGAAGTGGAAAATACAGTTTATGAGTTAATGCTTGATGAATGTTCCATTAAAGAAAGTATGACGGATACGGTTGTAGACGGAATGAAAGTAATTCCATCAAATGTAAATCTCGCCGGAGCTGAAATTGAATTATTAGGTATTCCAGAAAAGGAATACATATTAAGAAATGCTGTTGATTATATCAAAGAAGATTATGATTTTATTGTAATTGATTGTCCGCCATCTTTAAATATGCTGACAATTAACGCAATGACAACTGCAAACTCTGTCCTGGTTCCAATTCAATGTGAATATTATGCGCTGGAAGGATTGAGCCAGTTAATACATACCATCGATCTTGTACAACAAAGATTAAATCCAAATCTTTTGATTGAAGGAGTTGTCTTTACAATGTATGACGTGCGCACAAATCTTTCTAATCAGGTAGTTGAAAATGTAAGAAATAATTTAGATGCAAAAATATATGATACATTGATACCAAGAAATATTCGTCTGGCAGAGGCACCATCTTATGGATTGCCAATTAACTTATATGATTCCAAATCTGCCGGAGCAGAAAGTTACCGTTTACTTGCAAAAGAAGTAATAGATAGAAAGGATATTTAAAATATGGCAACCGCAAAGAAAAATGGATTAGGCAAAGGACTTGATTCACTTATTACTAATAAAGTAAATAATGCAAAAACAACAACAGCAACAATAAAACCAGCTGTTAAAAAAGATGAAAAAGTAGTGGAAGGTATACTCGTTAACATTAATAAAGTAGAACCAAACAGAGAACAGCCAAGGAAAAATTTTGATGAGGATGCACTTTTGGAATTAGCAGAGTCCATCAAACAGTTTGGTGTTTTACAACCATTACTAGTACAACAGAAAGATGATTACTATGAGATCATTGCTGGCGAAAGAAGATGGAGAGCTGCCAAACTTGCTAATTTAAAAGAGGTTCCTGTTATTATCAAAAAATTAACAGAACAGGAAGTTGTAGAAATTTCACTTATTGAAAATATCCAGCGTGAAAACTTAAATCCAATTGAAGAGGCAATTGCATATAAAAGACTTTTAACAGAATTCAATTTAAAACAGGATGAAGTAGCGGAACGTGTATCTAAAAGCAGAACAGCAGTAACAAATTCAATGCGTTTGCTGAAATTAAATGAAAAAGTTCAACAGATGGTTATTGATGATATGATTTCTACCGGCCATGCCAGAGCACTGCTAGGTCTTAATGATCTGGAAAAACAATACACGGTAGCTCAGCAGATATTTGACGAAAAGTTAAGCGTTCGTGAAACAGAAAAATTAGTAAAAAAAATCCAGCAGGAAAAAAATCAGAAAGATACGGAAAAGAATAAAAAAATAGATCCGAAATTAGAAGCAATCTGCCATGACCTGGAAGAGAAGATGAAAGGAATTTTTGGAACAAAGGTTGCTATTAATCAGAAAGATAACAAAAAAGGAAAAATCGAAATCGAATATTATTCCATGGATGAACTGGATCGCATTATGGATTTATTCAGAACTATAGAAAAATAATAGAGTATTTTTATAAAAATCGATTCAATAAAAATAAGTTCGTTATATGAAACAGCAGAAGGAGAAAAAATGATTTCACAGTATTTAGGATTTGATTCAGATTATATTATCATTGGACTAGCAGCACTTGTTTTAATACTTATTATTTTAATGATTATAAATGTAGTTCAAATGAGTAAATTGAAAAAGAGCTATAAGATTTTTATGAAAGGAAAAAATGCAAAAAACTTAGAGGATACACTTATTAAAAGGTTAAATCAGGTAGATGATCTGATAAATGCAAATTCCGCAAACGAAAAAAATATAAAAACCTTATTCCAGAACATGCAGAGAACATATCAGAAAATGGGACTTGTAAAATATGATGCATTTAATGAGATGGGTGGCAAGCTGAGTTTTTCTCTGGCAATGCTTGATGTGAAAAATAATGGATTTATCATTAATGCAATGCACACAAGAGAGGGCTGTTATACCTATATTAAAGAAATCATTGATGGAAATTCAGTGATTGTTTTATCCGGTGAAGAACAGGAAGCATTAAACAACGCAATGGGGGAAAATAACATTGCAAAATAGAAAGACATATTATATAATAAAGTCCGTCTTGTAAATAATAAAATTGGTTTACATAATTTAAAAAAAATCGGAAAGGAGGATAGTAGTATGCACAAATTTTTAAGAGCAGTCGGTTTTTCAAAAATCACAAAAGAAGAGCTGAATGATATTTTTCAAAAAATAATAGAGAGACCAATGCTGCAGAAAGTGGCAGAGGATTCCGAAGGTAATGAGTTTGCAGAACTTTCTATCGAGTTTGGCGATTTCTTTGGACTGTCTTTGAGAGGAACATTTAATGAGAATGATTCTTTTGAGATGAGCTACTACTATCCTTACTTTTGTGGTAATAAAATTTCAACAACAGAACAGATTGATATTGAAAAACATGCAGAAAAAGAGTCTTATGCAGGAATCTGTGATGAGGTAAGACTTGGCGTTACATTGATTTTTTATTTGCAGAATGTGGCGGATTATCTGGCTGTGAAAAATAATAAATTTTACATGAGTCAGGCAAATGGAACAGTGCTTGCTGCGCTTTCTACAGAAGGAAAAATTTTACTTCCAATTAACAAAGATGAACATAAGCAAAAGCTGACAGAACAGACTATGAACGAAAGAAATGGATTGATCGCCGCAGCCAGAAAGGGAGATGAAGATGCTATCGAGAATCTGACTTTGGAGGATATCGACACTTATTCCCTTCTTTCAAGGCGTGTACAGCATGAAGACATTTTAAGTATTGTGGATTCTTACTTTATGCCTTATGGAATTGAAAGTGATCAGTATTCCATTCTTGGTGAAATCATGGATTGCAGACTATTGCAAAATTCATATACAGAAGAAAATGTTTATGCGATAGATATCAAATGTAATGATGTAGAATTTCCAATCTGCATCAATCAGAAAGATCTGATTGGTGAACCAGCAGTTGGAAGAAGATTCAAAGGAAACATCTGGTTACAGGGAAGTATTAATTACAGAGATTAGTGATTTTTACAAAATCACTAATCTGATGAAAGAAAAAGATTGAACTTCTCTGATAGTTGGAATATAATAAACAAGTATTTGTTCCCTTAGTTAAATGGATATAACGGGGTCCTCCTAAGACTCTATTGTAGGTTCGATTCCTATAGGGAACGCTCATTTTTAGCGGTAATGAAGATAGTTTCATTGCCGCTTTTTTCATGCAGAATTGTAATTTCAGTGACAAATTTGTCAGCGAAACAAGGCTGAAAATACTGATTTTGTCAGCGGGGATGGATGCTTGTCACCAATTCACACTTTCCTAGCCGTCACCCAGAGGGATTAACTACAGTGTAGGATGAGTTTTAGGGTGTAAAATTAGGAAAAGCAGTGAAACAAAACACTATATTCTTGTCTGTGATATCAGGCCTGTCGGAAGAGTCCGTTCAGATTAGATAAATACAATCTATTCTGGACGGGCTTTTTTGCGTTCAGAGAAAGGAAGTTGCCTATGGAAGAAAAGAAGGAATTGCTGGATCAGGCTGTTGACCAATGCAACTGTTGGGGACAGGGAACTTCCAATCTATTGTGTGGATACAACGGAGAATAAAGTGGCACTTAGTTTTGACGCTGCCTGGGGCGTGGATTCTATTATTGATACGGTTTGTAATCATAAGGCACTTGGTCCGGGAGCGATCATTCTCTGTCACAATGGTGCAAAGTATACGGCAGAAGCGTTAGACACCATGTTGACGCAATTGGAAGAGAAGGGGTATACGATCGTGCCGATCTCCGAACTTATCATGAGGGAGAATTATCATATGGATGTGGCAGGAAAGCAGATTGCGGATGAATGATTGAATCTTTAGACGTTTTGTGCTAACATTAAGACTGCAAGTATCAATAAGGGGGAGTTATGAAACAAGTAGACAAAAAGAAAATCATAGATGCCGCATTTCACATATTTGTGAGAGATAAGATTGAATCTGCCAAAATGAGTGAAATTGCACAGGCTGCAGGCGTCGGAAGGGCTACACTGTTCCGCCATTATCCGAGCAAACTGGAACTGGTGATAGCGGTTAACGCAGCAAAATGGAAGGAATATCTGGATGAATTGGACGAAAAACGACCGATTGCATCCATCAATGAGATTCCTGCCATCGATCGCTTTATATTTACAATGGACAGTTACATTGATATGTGCGTTAACCATAAAGCACTTTTGCAGTTTAATGATAATTTTAACCATTTTGTCAGCCGCGCAGGTACAGACAGTGCAATGCTCAATAATTTTAAGTTATCTTTATATTCGGCAGATACAAGATTTCTTAAAATGTATGAGAAAGCCAAAGAAGACCATACATTCAGAACGGATATTCCGTTTGAGGAGTTTATGCGTGAGACGGTTCACGTCATGATGGCAGCGTGCACATATTATGCAAATGGGTTTATCTGGGGCGCAGATGAGGATGAGAATTATGTTTCTGAATTGAAGCGGATCAAAGGGATGATTGTTGCTTATGTAAGAAACGGAGAGCCGTAATCAGTCTGGTTGCGGAAGAGGAGAGAGGATACAAATGAAAAATAAGAAGGGATATTGGATTGTTTTGCTCACAATCGCAGCATTACTTTTGGACCTTGTTGGACGTGTATTGGCGGATCAATTCGTATTGCCGCTATGGTGCGATTCCATCGGGACATTTCTGATTGCATATCTGGGAGGACCGGTGTGTGGTGCCGTGGTCGGTTTTTCAAATAATATCATTTATGGAATCTTTGTTGACCGACAAACGGTCTATTGTATTGTTGGCGCTTTGCTTGGCGTTGCTGTCGGTTATTTTTCCAAAAAGAACGTGTTTGACAGGGAGTTTACAACCATGACTCTGGGAATGGGACTTGCCGTTTTTTCGACCATTGTTGCGGTTTTGATCAATACGCTTTTGTATAATGGAATGTCCGGAAACGTGTGGGGAAATCAGGTTATGATGATGTGCATGGATAAAGGCGTTCCCCGTTATGTTTCGTATGTGATCGGACAGTTTTGCGTTGAATTTTTGGACAAGCTTGTGAGTGTGGAAATTGTCTATTTGCTGCTGAAAGGTGTGCGCTGTATGCGAAGAGGTTCGAAAAAGAATCTTCAGACAGCAGCAAAACTCATGTTGTTGATTCTGGCGGTTTCGGGATGCTTTGGCAGCATCGATACGGTGAATGCGCAGGAAGCAACAATAGACTATGATTCTTATGTGCAGAAGATCTATTCGAAAGAGGAAGGTCTTATATCCGGCGAAGCCAATGATATTGCACAGACAAAGGATGGAAAGCTGTGGATCGCTACCTATGCGGGACTGTTCAAATATGATGGAGCAAAGTTTGTGTATCTTCAGGACATTTCTTCGGTCAAAACGATAAATTGCCTGTATGTTGATGAAGAAGGCAGATTGTGGGCAGGAACGAATGATAGCGGCGTTACTATTTTTATCAATGAGGAGCCTATTAATGTAGTAGATGATCAAAATGGTCTGCTTTCCAATTCTGTGAAACAGATTGTATGTGATTCTTTAGGAAATTATTATATCGGTACCGTCGAGGGGCTGTCCGTTGTATCCCTCAGCGGCGGAGTCAAGGTGACCGGATCATTGGATCAAATTAAAAATGTAGTTTCGATGACTGCGGATGATAACGGAAATGTGGCCGGGGTAACAGAGCGAGGAGATGTATTCTGGATCAACAATGGAAAACAGATACCCGCACCGGAAGGCATTGAACCGGATGCATGCTACAAGTCAGCGTTTTTTTCGCAGGATGGGCAGTTGTATCTGGGAACAACGGATAATAAGGTATATGTTTATACAATGAAATCTGGGAAGCCGGTCCTGGAATCCAGGATTGTGATGGACGGATGCGAAACAATCAATTGTTTTTACCAGACGGAAAACGGAGAATTGTTTGTCTGCTCGGATACAGGCGTGGCTTTGATTGACAAAGGGGGCAGATGTCAGAGTATCAATACCAATAATTTTAATAGTTCCATTGACAATATGCTGATGGATTACCAGGGCAATCTGTGGTTCAGTTCCTCCAGACTGGGATTATTGGAGATGTGCCAATCCCCATTTGAAGAATTATTTCCTAAGATTGGGCAGAATGTCGTCGTCAATACGACGGCGAAGTGGGATGGATTGTTGTTTTGCGGTACGGATAGCGGGTTGATTGTAATCGACGACAAAAAAGAAGTAAGTAATACCCTTACCGAACTGCTTCAGGGGGTGCGTGTCCGTTGCTTGAAAGTGGACAGTACAAATGCATTGTGGATTGCTACGACGGAGAAGGGTGTATATAAAGTTACCGCAAAAAACCATGGTGGATATCATATAAAGAGTTTTACAGAAGAAAACGGAATGCCGGGCATGCGGTTCCGGACGATCATCGAGTGCAGTGATGGTAAAATAATGGCTGCCGGAGATTATGGAGTTGCCGTTTTGTCGAAGGATTCCGTTGTGAGTATTCTCGATGCCAAACGTGGGCTGGCGAATGAGAAATCGCTTTGTCTTTTGGAGTATCAAGATGCCTGCTACGTTGGATCGGATGGAGGCGGAATTACACGAATTGATAAGGATAACCATGTTTCAAGTATTACGAAAAAGAATGGCTTATCATCGGATGTGGTTCTTCGTATGGTTTATGATCCGATTCAGGCTGGCGTTTTTATTGTCACAAGTAATGGGCTTTGTTATCTGTCGGCAGACGGCAAAGTGACGATTCTTGATCAATTTCCATACAGCAATAATTATGATCTGATATGTAACAGCGACGGAACCTGCTGGATTTTGAGCAGTGCGGGAATTTACGTTGCAAATGCGAAAGATCTGGTAAAAAATGTGAGGACGGAATATCCGCTAATCAATTCCAAACGGGGATTTCGGGCTTCTTTAGTCGCAAATTCATGGATCGGAAGAGAAAATGATGATTTGTATCTATGCTGCGATACGGGCGTAGTAAAAGTAAATATGGCGAAGTACGATATGACAACAAAGTCCTATCGAATGATTTTGAATTCGGTAAAGGTTGACGGCAAGAGCATGGAGATCAATCGTGTGGATCCGTTTCAATTGTCCGCAGATGCGCATCAGATTACATTTTCACCGGAAGTGTTGAATTATTCCATGGATGATCCGTATGTAAGGGTTAAGCTAGAAGGCTACGATAAGTCGGAACGGGTATGCCGGTTAAGCGAATTGAATTCCATCACATACACGAATCTGAAACAAGGGCAATATGTATTTGAAATAGCGATTTTGGATGATGTGAACGGAAATGTTATAGAGGCCGGTAGATACGTGATCGAAAAAGACATTGAGATGTATCAGAACTGGTGGTTTAAACTTTATGTCTGTTTGATTGCGGGACTGGTTCTCATGTGGATTACCTGGTTTATCACAAGATCGAAGATGCAGAGAACCTTGCTGAAGCAGAAGCTGGAACTGGAATATGCAAAGAAACAGATCCAGATGAGCAATGAAACGATTCTTTCGATTGCACGCACCGTGGATGCAAAGGATTCCAATACGAGCCAGCATTCTTATCGTGTATCGGAATATTCGGTTGCTATTGCAAAACGCCTCGGATACTCGGAAGAACAATGCGAAAATCTCCGCAAGATGGCTTTGTTGCACGACATTGGTAAGATAGGAATACCGGATGCGATTTTAAATAAGCCGGCAAGGCTGACCGATGAAGAATATGAAATTATGAAGACACATGTAATCCGGGGAGGAGAAATTTTAAAGGATTTTACTTTGATTGACAATGTGGGAGTTGGAGCCTTGTATCACCATGAGAGATATGATGGAACCGGTTATTGTCATGGACTGAAAGGAGAAGAAATTCCAATAGAGGCACGTATTATCGGTATAGCAGATGCGTTTGATGCGATGACCGCAAACCGTGTATATCGAAAACAACTGGATCTTGATTTTGTGATTGGAGAATTAAAACGCTGCAGCGGAACACAATTTGATCCGCATCTTGTCGAAATCATGCTTTCGTTGATTGAGGAAGGCGTTATTGATGCAGAACGGTTATATGCGAAAGCAAAAGGAGAGCAGAAAGAATGAAAAGAGTATATACATTGTGCGTAATAACCTGTCTGGTGATGTCGTTGTTTTCCTTTGGAATCCATAAAATAACCAGGGAGGATGAAAAGCATCTGAAGGTTGGATGCGTATTTGTAGGGGATGAAATTACACCTTATACCAATAATTTTATTAAAGCAAGAGATCATGTGAAAGAAGTGTACGGTGACCGGATTGCATGTGTGACCATTTATAATGTGGCAGAGGGACAGGTAAAATCGCACCTTCAGGAGCTGGTTGATGAAGGCTGCGACTATATTATCGCAGCCAGTTATGGGTATGGTCCGGATGTGAAAGCCATCGCTGAACAGTATCCGGATATTCAGTTCTGTGTCCCTACAGGAGATAACGCAAATTCGGATCCGGTTCTGCCGAATTATCATAATTGTTTTGGGGAAATCTATCAGGGCAGATATGTATGCGGCAGAGTTGCAGGAATGAAAATCAAACAGATGATCGAAAAAAATATCATCACCCCCCAACAGGCAAAAGTCGGCTATGTGGCGGCTTTTCCGCTGCCGGAAGTAATATCCGGTTATACCGCTTTTTATCTTGGGGTACAATCGATGGTTCCGGAAGCCACCATGATCGTTAAGTATACCAATACATGGTCAAGCTATTCACTTGAAAAACAGGCTGCAAACGAACTGATCGATGAAAACTGTGTGGTTATCTCACAACATTCGGATACCATTGGTCCAGCTACCGCTTGCGAGAATGCAAAACTGGAGATCCCGGTCTATCATGTAGGATACAATCAGAGTATGACGGACATTGCTCCAACCAAATCGCTGATCAGTTGTTGTGTTGATTACTCGTATTATTTTGAGCAGTCGATCGGAGCCCTGCTCCATGATAAGAAAATCGAAGACTGCATCGATGGACGGACGTATGGACAGGATGCTATGGCCGGTCTTGATAAGGGCTGGGTACGGATTCTGGATCTCAATGAGACCGTTGCGCCAAGCGGAACAAAGGAAATGGTTGAGGACACCATTGCAAAATTAGGCAAGGGAGAATTGGAGGTCTTTTCCGGACCATTTACCGGTGTGAGTGTGTTTGATCCGAATGACAGGATCGATCTGAATTCTCCGTATAAAGAAAATGAACAGTCATCCTCGCCGACTTTTTGTTATATTCTTGATGATGTAATTTCGATGGAAGAGATGAACGAAAAATAGAAGCCATAATAGGAATATGAAAATGGATTCTATGCAAGGACAGAAAACCCAGGTGTGTTTGTGCACCTGAGTTTTTTTGTGCAGATTTTTCGGATGGTAAAATAAATTTGGTAGAGAGAGTATCAAAGGATGCAATAGAAGCACTCAATTCAAAAGAAATTATCATGATATTTCCAAGCCAGAAGAAAAATAACAGGACGGTCAGAGTGCTGAAAACACCGAAGACAGACAGCAGTGTCAGGAAGGTGTTTATTCCAAAATCAGTAGCACAATGTCTGATTGATCTGAAAGCAGATCAGGATGAGATAAAGGAAGTGCTTGGAAATGAATATCAGGATTATAATCTGGTAATGGCGACAACATTTGGTCTTCCTATAGGAGACAGCTATCTAAGGACAAAAATGCAGGAAATGAACTAGGGTTACCAGATGTAGTGTTTCATAGTCTGCGTCATACCAGCGTCACCTACAAGCTGAAATTAAGTGGTGGGATTATTGTGAAGAGAGGCAGAGGGAAGAACGTATAATAGCAGATATGAAAATTAAGGATGAAAATAATTTTCAAAATTTTCTATCAAGAGAATAAAGTATTGACAAAATTTTGTGGGGTGGGGTAGAATGATGGTAAAAAATTCCAAAACATAACGCATTGGTGCTTTTCGCAGAAAGAAGAAAAATAAACATGAAAAAGAGAAAGAACTTGGGAAAAAAGTTAGTAACAATGTTAGTGTCTGTAGGCTTTTTTGCAGTTTTGATTACAGTCTTTAATTTAATGGCATTACAAGCTATTCGAGAAAAGAATAATGTGCTTATAGAACAGTTTGAACAATATGAAGAAGCAGTGAAAAATAATGATACCGCGGTTTTTGAAACAGCAAAAGGAGAAGTGGCAGAAGCCATCAGACATAGCAACTACAGAATAAATGGAAGCATCATTTTTGATCTTGCACTTGTGGTAGCTAATATTATTGTAATCGTACTTCTTTCGATTGTTATTAATAAGTCCATTGTTCGTCCAGCAAAAAGAGCAAAGAATGATTTGGATGATATCATTTTAGGTATAGAATCAGGACAGGGTAATCTTACGTTAAGAGTATTTGATGAAACCAGTGATGAAATTGGTCAGCTTGCAAATGGTGTCAACCATTTTATTGAAACATTACAAAATCTTATGGTAAAGATTCAGAGTGTATCAAAAGATATGAAAAAATCTTCCTATCTTGTACAAAATGAGGCGGAATCTTCAAATATGAGTGCATCCAATGTGAGTGCAACATCGGAAGAACTTGCAGCATCCATGGAAGAGGTATCTGCTTCTCTATCTGATTTAGCCCAAGGATGTAATAATCTGCTGGAGAAAATGGCAGGCATGAATGAGGATGCTAAGAACTCTGCAATGAAGTTGCATGAAGTGAAGCTTACTGCAGAAAATAGCTATAAAGAAGCGATTGCATCAAAAGAAAAAACAGTAGAAACATTTGATGGCATTCAAAAGGATGTCGCGGAGGCAGTAGAAGCATCTAAGTCTGTAAATGAAATTGCAAAACTTACAGAAAATATCTTAAATATCGCAGCACAGACAAATCTTCTAGCACTTAATGCATCGATTGAAGCAGCAAGAGCAGGGGAAGCAGGCAGGGGCTTTGCCGTTGTTGCAGATGAAATCAGACAGCTTGCAGATAGTTCACGTGAGACAGCAAACAATATTCAGGAAATCAGTGGAAAAGTTATTGAGGCAGTAAACAATCTGTCTGGAAATGCAACGGAAATGATTCGTTTTGTAGATGAAAAGGTAGCACTTGATTATGACAAATTTGTAAAAATTATTGGAAATTATGATGCTGATTCTGATCAGGCAAGTAATACATTTAACGAGTTTGCAGTTAAGTCAAAAGATAGCTTAGGTACAATGAATGATATGAATGAAGGTATCAATAACATTTCTATAGCGATTGAAGAATCTGCAAAAGGTGTTACAAACGTAGCACAAGAGATATCACAACTTGTAACAGCAATTTCAGCAATTACAGTGCAGGCGGACGAAAATAAGAACCTTTCGGAAGATTTATCGGATGAAGTAGCAAAATTTGAAAAAGTTTAACTAACAGATTTTTATTATGAGAAAAACTGTATTAGGTAAATAACCCGCACTAACTAAAAATGAATGCCAGAATAAGCACAAAGGCATAGCCCCATTACGGGTTCTATGCCTTTGCGTTTTCCGGAAGATTGTCATTAACTGCATCAAATTCAAGATTCTGTTCCCGGCACCATTCGACAGCTTTCGACAGAGCTTCGCCGGCGCGGCAGGTCCAGAGAATGAGTTTGTTGCCATTACGTTTCCATTCCTGAAGATATTCAATGAGTGCCAGGTTTGGCTGACCAAGCTCCGGCCATTTGCTGTAGCAGAGAGTGCCATCAAAATCAACAGCGATTGTCTGGAAATCCAACTGTTTCTTATTGTTCATTCGGCTCATCTCCTTTAGCTGGTGTCTGCTGTACACCCGGATGATAGCAGAACAGGCTTGTTACCGGCTTATGGAAAAAGTCTGCAATCCTCATGGCATAAAGCAGAGAAGGGATATGCTGTTTTGACTCGATATTGGCAATAGTTTTCAGGCTGATGCCGGTTGCTGATGCAAGTTCTTTCTGGGTAATGCCAAGATCTGCCCTGGCTTCAACAAGTCTGCAGGTAATTGTGTCTGTCACAGTGTTTATGTCTATATCCATATCAGTATTCATATATATGCACCTCCAAATTCAGAATTATTCAGGTCTGTTCCGCTATAATAATCCTACAGTTTTAAGTGTCCCAAAAAAAAGGACTTATGAAAGAACACGGCCGAATATTTTGAAGGAACTGTTCTCTGTAACCGGGATTGGATCATATTTTTTATTCAGTGATATGAGGTAGGTTCCGAGTCTGTTATTCTGAAATTTCTTCACATATGCGTTTCCATCAAGATAGAAGATACCTATTTCGCCATTATCAAGGCATGCTGTCTGTTCAATCCAGATGAGATCCTTATTATGGTATTTAGGTTCCATACTGTCACCATCTACATATACGCCAAATGTGGCAGCCTCCGGAATGTCAGGAGAGGAGAATATCTCATATTCGTCACCATCAAGAAAAGAGCCGGTACCAGCGGAAACGGTATTGTAAAATACTTTTCTTTCCCTGATCACATGGATAGGAATGATCTCTGCCGGTTTATAGTTGCCGGTACTTTCCAGATCGCTGATATATTCAAGCACCTTGTTCATTCCATTTTCATTCAGGTTCCGGAATGGATTAAGAGGACTCTGACCGATAAAATCCGTATAGATATCATAAATTTCGAGTATTTCACATAAGGCAAGAAACTGTCTGGCATTTGGTGTTGCTGTGCCAAGTTCCCAGGCACTGATTGAATTCTGCTTTACATAGATATCATAGTTTTCCAGTTCTTTTGCAAGCTGGCTCTGGTTCAGCTTGTGTTCTTTTCTGTATTTAGCAATGGTCTTTCCTAAATCTTTCATAGTATTATGCCTTTCTAAGTAATCATATCAGGTATGATCTCCCTATGCGGGATATATCAACTTTAGCACAGGAATCTCTAAAAAGCAATTAAAATATCAATAATATTGATGATATACAATAAATTACCATTGAATAGCAATATAAAAAGTATTATATTATGCCATGTAGACGGATGGCATATCATCCGGCAGCAGGAAAGAAGGTGATTCAGTGAACCGGACAATACTGCATAGTGATTGTAACTGTTTTTATGCATCAGTAGAGCTTCTGCATCATCCGGAGCTTCGGGGAAAGCCTGTAGTAGTAGGAGGTGATCCTGAGGCGAGACATGGAATTGTGCTGACCGCTGATTATATAGCCAAGAGATATGGTGTAAAAACCGGAATGGCATTATGGCAGGCAAAACAGGTATGCCCGGACATAACATTTCTTCCCCCAAGGATGGACCTGTATCTCAGATTTTCCAGAATGGCACAGGAAATTTATGCTGACTATACAGATAAGAGGGAACCATACGGAATTGATGAGTCCTGGCTGGACGTGACAGACAGTGCAACTCTCAAGGGAGACGGATTTCACATTGCACAGGAAATAAGCAGCAGGATGAAAAAAGAACTTGGCATTACGGTGAGCGTGGGTGTGTCGTTCAACAAGATATTCGCCAAGCTTGGATCTGATTATAAGAAGCCGGATGCCATTACTACTATGTATGAGGATGAGTTTCAGAGAAAAGCCTGGTGTCTTCCAGTTTCTGATCTGTTATATGTGGGAAATGCAACGAATAAAAAGTTATATAGCATGGGAATCCGGACTATCGGAGATCTGGCAAAATCTGATGAAACCCTGCTGGTCAGAAAACTTGGCAAGATGGGAAGTATTCTGTGGGCTTTTGCTAATGGATATGATGAATCTCCGGTAAAGCTGGAAAACACATCAGCTCCGGTCAAGTCCGTAGGCAACAGTATAACAACGCCCAGGGATATGGAAACAGATGAAGATGTCAAGATTGTGTTATACATTCTGGCAGAAAGTGTAGCGGCAAGACTCCGGGAGAATGGGTTCCGGTGCCGGACTGTTGAGATCAGTGTCCGTGACAAAGAACTGTTTCATTTTTCAAAACAGGTAAAGTTGCAGGCTGCGAGCAATATTACCAAAGAGATTGCAGAGGCTGGATACAGGTTATACAAAGACAACTACAGACTACCGGCGGATGATAAGGAACTGAAAAGCAGCCGGCCAGAGTTTTTTCAAAAGCCACTGCGGAGCATAGGAATACGTGGAACGGATCTTGTGACAGATTATTTCTGGGAGCAGCTGGACATGTTCATGGATCCTCAGGCAAGAGAAAAACAGATGAAAATGGATGAGACGGTTGATATTATCCGCAAAAGATTTGGATTTTACAGTGTCCAGAGAGGGCTTATGTACCGTGACAGAATACTGTCAGCATGTGATGCAAAGTCTGATCATACGGTACATCCGCATGGGTACTTTGGATAGACAGGAGGGATTGAACTATTATGGAAAGCAGCAAGGTATATGTAAATGTCATGGCTGAATTTACAAATGACGGAAGGCTTCTACCAAGGAGCTTTATCTGGAAGGATGGCCATGTATATGAGATTCAGAAAGTAACAGATGTAAGAAGAGCGGCAAGCCTGAAAGCAGGCGGAGCCGGAATACGTTATACCTGTATTGTTGACGGAAAAGAGAGCCATCTTTTCTATGAGGACAACAATATGTGGTTTATGGAGGAGAGATAGTTTATTTAATGGTGTTATACCAGTCGAAAAGATCAGCAAGAAGGTCACAGGATGAATGGTGCGGACTTCGGCACATCGGAACTCATTTATTCAGAGAATATAATCATCAATGGTTTTCATTTCCCTTATCCGTTGAATGGTAGTAATAACATACAGAACAGGTACAGAATATAGGAAAATATCCCCATAATCTGTCCTTGGTACAAATAATAAAAAAATACTGATATGTGTTGGGTGTCTGGTATTATCTGGGAAAAATCACGCTAATATGTCCAAAATCTTCCACATATTACTCGGTTCTGATCTATAGAAGAAAATAGTATTCTATTATGGATGAAATGGAAGGAGTAATATGTCGAACGATAACGATAAAGACCAGGAATATCAAAAGAATATGGGTAAACGTCTGAGAAAGATACGAAAAGAGAATGCACTGTCTCAGGATGATGTTGCGGATGCTCTTGGTATATGCACAAAGCAGTATCAGAGCATTAATACACAATGGATGCTGAATAGGATAAATTATGTTTTGGTGATCAAAATGGAATCCGCAATTATCGAATCAGATAAGCGATTATCGAAACAGATGTGCAATTATCGAATCAGATGAGCGATTATCGAAGAAAACGGTGTCAAAATTTCATGTGGCGGCAGACAGGAAATCCAATTATAATTAACAATAAAGATAGAAAGCGAGGACAACATCATGAAAAAGATAGTTAGAAATCGGATCAAGTGTAAAAAATGTGGAGAGATTATTGAGAGCACCAGCAGGCATGATTTCAAGTTCTGCAAGTGTGGAGCGGTTGCTGTAGACGGCGGAAAAGATTATCTGCGCAGAGTAGGAAGCAAAGAGGATTATGAAGAACTGGTCGAATACGAAGGCAGCGATGATGATGAAGAGTGAGAATCTGAGGTTTGTTATGGATGAAACCGGGAGACCTTATGAACCAGTTGAGCCTGAGTATGAGAGAGCGGTACAGGAGACACCGGAATCGCTGGCATTTGAGGAAGAGTTGATTCAAAGGTTTAGATTACAAGACGGTAAGAAATAAATTGAGGGAGGCGCATCATGAATTTATATATTAGCGATCTGCATTTCGGACATAAAAATGTAATACTATTTGAGCACCGACCGTTTTCAGATGTCGACACGATGGATCACTGCCTGATTCAGCTGTGGAATTCAAGAGTGTCCGCAGATGATGATGTTTATATCGTGGGCGACTTCTGTTACCGGTCAGGACGAACACCGGACTGGTACTTAAGCCAACTCAAGGGTCATAAGCATTTGATTATCGGAAACCATGACAAGGCGACACTGGATTGCGAAAACGCTGCAAAGTACCTTGAGAGCGTTGAAAAAATGCAGCATGTCACAGCCGAAGACAAGCAGATCTGCCTGTGTCATTATCCATTGGCAGAATGGTATAAGAGCCGTCATGGATCATGGCTGATTTATGGGCACATCCATGGGGCACGGGATGAGGTGTATGAGTTTATGAAAACGAGAGAGCGTGCCTTAAATGCCGGTGCCTGCATAAACAATTACACTCCGGTATCGTTCAATGAATTGGTGCGGAACAATAAAGCATTTCAGGAAAAGGATTCATAAAATCGTAGAAAGAAGGATTTACAATGGGAAGAACAGAGAATATCAATGTATTTCAGGACACAATGAACCTGTGCAAAAACAATGACAGAATCCGGGAATCTGTTCATAACTCTGCAGAAGGTCAGAAATTGATTTTGGAAGAGGATGCGATTGTAGAGTCAGACAAGAACCGATATAAAGAGAAAGCACGGATCACAGTATCGGCAAAGAGAACTTTTGAAGCAGCATCAAGATATAAGAATACGAAAACAGCAGTACACAATTTTGCATCGGCTTCGAATCCGGGTGGCGGAGTGGAGCGTGGTGCAAATGCTCAGGAAGAGTGCTTATGCAGATGTTCCGGGTTGTTTAAGTGCTTGAATGCTCCGGATGCGTGGAGTGGATTCTACATGGCACACCGGGCAGAACATAATCCAATCCACAATGATGATATCATTTACACACCAGACGTTTTGGTTTTCAAGAGCGATACCGTAAAGCCGGAGCTGATGGATGAAGCGGACTGGTATACCGTTGATGTTATCACGTGTGCGGCTCCGAACTTAAGAGAGAAACCAAGCAATGCCTTTAATACAGGAGACGGAAAAGATGCGATCAAGATTACAGATAAAGAGCTGCTGGCGATTCATAAAAAACGGCTTCGGAGGATTCTGGATGTGGCTTTGAACAATAAAGTTGAAACGATTGTTCTCGGTGCGTTTGGATGCGGGGCTTTCATGAATAATCCAAATGTAGTCGCACAGGCATCCAAAAATGTTTTGAACGAATATTTGTATGCGTTTAAGAATATTGAGTTCGCAGTATACTGTAGTCCGAAGGATGACATAAATTATAGGATATTTGATGGGGTACTTAAACCATACACAAAATAAGAAAATAATCATTTGTAATAAAAACAGGTTCTTGATGTTTATGACAATAAGTATGGTGATGTCTACCTTGAAGTGCAGCATAATTCGTTTATGCTGGTGGAGAAATCATGAGTGGAGACGAAATAGGGCTATGTGAACATGATTAGTCTATTAAGTTGCTTATGATAAAATGGAAGGAAAAGCAAAATTTGTTAATATAGTGTATATTTTTATTGTATACAAAACATAATTATGCTATAATTGTGCCGAAGAAAGGAGCGAAAAATCATGCCAATTATTATGCCTATTAAAGATTTAAGAAATACAACTGAGATTTCCAATATTGCACACAAGGAGCAGGAGCCTATTTTTATTACCAAAAATGGATATAGTGATTTGGTTGTAATGAGCAGTGAACTTTATGATAAATTTGCAAGCACAAATCGCATTGACCAAGCAATTTTTGAATCTGAGCAGGAAATTGCTAACGGTGCAGAAGCAGCTGATGCAGAAGTAGTTTTTGCAGAATTGGAGAAAAAACATTTTGGATAAATACAAGGTAAAAGTTAACCCCAGAGCAATCAGTGAATTAGATCGGATTTACAAGTATATAGCAGATGATAAATTGTCTCCTCAAAATGCCAGAGGACAAGTTGACCGAATTAAGAAAGCTGTTTTGAACTTAGATACGTTTCCACAATCTCACCAAGAACGAAATGAAGGTAGATATGCCGGAAAAGGCTACCGACAGTTGTTGATTGATAATTATGTTGTCATTTTCCGCATTGATGAGTTACACAAAACTGTTTATGTGGTAACAATACAGTATCAAGGACGAAATTTATAGAATAAGCGCCAAATGACGTACAAGGCATTGAAGAAAAAGCTACAGAAAAATTCATTTTGAATATGCATAAAAAAGGTTATACATTAGATCAGATCGCAGACGTTGCAGAAACAAACGTGGCTGCTGTGGAAGCAGTCATTAAGAAGAAAAAGCCGTAAACCTTTGATTTTTCAATGAAAATCGCATGTTTACGGCTCTTTTGTGTTAGTGCAGGAGATGGGACTTGAACCCACACACTGTTGCCAGCGTCAGATTTTGAGTCTGATGCGTCTGCCATTCCGCCACTCCTGCGTCTTATGAACTTCTTGAACAAAATCGCTCAAGCAAGAAATATCTTATCATACTCAAAGACAGATTGCAAGAAAATTTTTTGCTTCTGGAAAATTATTTTACACATATTTTAAGAAGAAAAAACATATTGTGAAAAATGATGATTTTCAGGCTTTTTTGTTGACGAAAGTTATCATATATGATAACTTATTAACATGTGAAAAAAGAATTGCAGCTATAAAAACAATGAACGAATGAGCACAGAATCGTTTACTACAAATAAGAAAGAGCGAATGCAGGAGGGCGTCAGTTTGGCTCAGGGAGAAAAAAAACATCTTGCAGGTCAACAGCTTACCCCTCGGTATGAAGTGGTCCAGCAGTTAAAGGATGCAAGAAAAGCGCAGGATATGACACAGGAAGTGTTGGCGGAGCGTGTGGGAACGAAAAAGTCTAATATTTCCAGATTTGAGAGCGGCAAATATAATCCAAGCCTTGATTTCCTGATCAAGGTGGCAGGAAGTCTTGGAAAACAGGTACAGATCAGGATTAAGTGAAGAAGGAGTTTTATGTTATGGGCAGAAGTGTGACATTAGGAAATGGCAGAGACATTGACAGAGATATCGAATTATGCAGAACAACGAATGAGAAGACCAGTGAGCAGACAATCCATGTTCTGATGGAGAATCATATTCCGTTTACCAAGAGCTGGATCAATATTCCTTTTTTTCTTCGCAGGAAATTTCATGGTGCAAGTCAGATCTGTGTGATCAACACCAATCGTAATCGTTACAGTCAGGCAAGAACCGCCATCGACCAGATGGATATCCACTTCAAGAAACGTCTTGTCGTGAGCAATTATTAATGAGAAAGTCCCCGGTTTCCAGTGATTCCGGGGACTTTCCATTACTAATTCAATTCACGCAGGTTTTCCTCAAACTGTTTTTGGAGTAGCTTTCTGGAGTAGCACGCAGCTACAAAAGAGGAAAGGGCGAGATTGTATACATTGGTGTATTGTACATAATGCCATTTCAGGTTTTCTTTCCAGTTGGTGAGCGTGATCGTCTTGTCCTCATCGAGATGGTAATCGTAGAGGTTGTTGCGAAGCTCATAAGCGGCTGCATAGGAGAGGATATGCTTCATCAGAACAGCAGCGTCAGCCGGAACCGGGAGATCTTTCATATCGATCGCGCCGCTGCGGTAAATGGCTGCAAAACGTCCGGCAGGGTGTTTTAACTGGAATAAACCATCTAACGTAAAGTTTTCAAGATCCGTATCAAAAGATTGCAGGGTTGCCAGCACCAGAGTATCGGTCATTTCCTGAAAAGCAGGGTTGGCAGAACAGTTCTTTGTTTCAAAATATTCATCCATAAAATCGTAGAGAATAAAATCTTCGCACGTAAAATGCAGATCTTCCATATAGGCGGCCGCAAATTTTGGAAGCAATGCGATCAGTGTACTATAGTGGATAGAACAGATGGCAAGGGCAGCATAAAACTGTACTTCTGTCTGCAATAAAAGTTCCAGATCCACATCCACATTTGAAAAATCCACGGAAGAAATCTCAGGGCATGCCTCTTTGAAAATGCGGTTTAAGATCGCAAGACCAAAACCGGATTTGTCGTCAATGATGGCGATGGCGTAGCATAAAAGAACCGGATCAAAAGAATTCTCGGAAAAAGAAGGAGAAAAATAAAAATCCTGATCCAGAAAACGGTAAATATCAGAGAGATTGTCCATAGAGAGCGGACACTCTAACGTATCCCTTAATTCTGTTATAACAGCCGGATTTTCCTTTGCCGCAAAAGTGAGGAAACGATACACAACATAAGTCTGAAAACGATCCATGTTTTCTTCGGGACCGTTTTCTAAATATTCTATCAAAAATTCAGTAGGAAAAAACTGATCAAAAAATTCATCCATAACAATACCTTACCTTTCTCTGTTTCCGTTCGCATGCCCATGAGGTATAAGCAGCGAAGCATGTTTAAGTGATGAAAACACAATATAATATTTTTATAAATAAAGCAATAGGGCTTTTATTTTTGGAGAAAAAGACTTATTATGGATAATGAACTGATTTTTAGGAGAAAAAGGAGAGAGATTATGTTGAGAGCAGCAGATTACCGTGAGCGTGCAAGAGCATCTTTGAGTGGAAACTGGGGAATGGCAGTTCTTGTTTGTTTTGTAGGAGCATTGCTTGGAGGAATCCAGTCCGTTATACCTGTTACCGCAAATTATCAATATGGGGAGGGAATGAGCGTACAGATTTTTGGGATAAATATGAGCCTGAATCAGCTTCCGGCAGAAATGCTCGGAATCCTGGCTGTCATGATGAGCATTTTAAGCATTTATGCACTGGCACAGTTTGTGATCGGTGGTGTAGTGGAACTTGGTATGTGTGCTTATTTTTCCAAACGTGCATTGGGCGAGAATGCGGACATTAAGGATGAGTTTGCTTATTTCCAGTATTTCGGAAAGGCACTAGGGCTTCGTATTGTAACTTCTATTTTTATTTTCTTATGGACGATGTTATTTATCATACCGGGACTCATCGCTACCTATCGTTATGCAATGGCACCATACATCATGGCAGAACATCCGGAAATGGGGATCATGGAGGCGATTGAGGCATCCAAACAGATGATGGATGGCAATAAATGGTCGCTGTTTTGTCTAGATTTCAGTTTTATCGGCTGGATGATTTTAAGTGCATGTACATTTGGAATCGGAGATCTATTCTTAAATCCATATACCCATATGGCAACGGCTCATTTTTATCTGAATTTAAGCAGAGGTTCTTCCGGAAACTTCAATTCGGATGGAATGATGTAAAAGGGAAAAATCTGTCACTGAATTCTTATAAAAATGTGAAAAATCTGCGAATGGATTTCAATTGAAAAAGAGATGTGCTAAAATGTACCGTGTTGTGGTCACGGAAAAACATTTTGGCACATTTTTTTTGCAGAATTTCGTGGCAGAAGATGAATCAGAAAAGTTGGAAGTAATAAAATGAAACAGATGAAATATAAAAAACAGATACAGCTCATTGCAGCAATCGTTACACTGATCGTATTCCCGGTGATCACGTTTTATCTCATGGAAGCCTACACACACAATCCATTCGAAGAGGTAAGACCGTGGGCGCAGTTTTTCAATATTTTGCTCTTTGAGCTTTTGGCGTGGATCTTTGTCAGTGTGACCGGAAAGATACAAAGCGGGCTTCGGATCGAGCTGGTAACCGCGATGATTTATGGAATCGCAAATGCTTATGTGGTCCGTTTCCGGACCAATCCGATCGTGCCGTGGGATATTTTTTCCTGGAAGACGGCGGCAAGTGTGGCATCTAATTATGATTTTAAACCGGATATTCGAATGATCGTGGTGACGCTTGCGTTTCTTGGAATGATCGTTTTACTGCAGTTTGTAAAAACCGGAATGCCGAAGTTTCAATTATGGAAGCGGCTGATTCCGGCGGGAGCATGCTGCATCGTGCTGGTTTTGTTTGTCAATCTGCTGCAGGATGAAGATTTTCAGACCGGACACAGATTGTATCCATTTTTATTTACTCCGGCATTTATGACGCAGGTAAATGGAGTGGCAGTGACGTTTGCAATGGATCTCGCATATATGACTGTAGAAAAACCGGCAGGTTATGACGCTGTAAAAGAGCAGGCGCTGCTGGAAAGTTATGCAGGGCAGGAAGATGACACAGACAGCAGTGAAAAGAAAGAGGAACTGCCCAATATCATTGTTGTGATGAATGAGTCTTTTTCGGATCTGAATGTGCTGGGAGATTTTACAACAAATGAAGATTATATGCCGTATCTGCACAGTTTACAGAACGGGGCGGAAAATACGGTGACAGGTTATCTGAATGTGTCTGTGTGCGGAGGAAATACCGCAAATACAGAGTTTGAGTTCCTGACGGGAAACAGTATGGCGTTTCTGCCACAGGGAAGTATTCCGTATCAGCAGTACATCACGAAAGAACTTCCGGCGCTCCCGGCGTATCTGGCATCTTTGGGCTATGAGACGGTGGCAACCCATCCTTATTATGCGGATGGCTGGGACAGGGATAAGGTATATCCATTGCTTGGCTTTTCAGAGAGTATTTTTAAAGATCAGTACTGGGGAGCAGGTTATGTGCGCAAGTACGTCAGTGATAATAGCTGTGTGGATAAGATCATTGAATTATATGAGAAAAAAGAAGAGGGAACACCTTTATTCGTTTTCAATGTGACGATGCAAAATCACGGTGGATACTCGGATACTTATGATAATTTTACCCCGGATATCACAGTGGAGGGTGTGGAAAGTACACCTTTGAGCCAGTATTTATCGCTTGTCAGACTTTCGGATCAGGCACTGGAAAAACTGATTTCCTATTTTGAGGAGGCAGACGAAAAGACAATTGTAGTATTCTTTGGGGATCATCAGCCAAATGACACGGTGGCAGCGCCGATTTTGAATCTGAATGGTATGACGACAAAGACACTGACAGAGGATCAGTTGAAACTGCGGTATGAAGTGCCATATGTGATCTGGGCGAATTATGACATTGATGCAGAGAGCGGAAAAGATACAAGTGCAAATTATCTTGCGGCGGACGTATTACACTATGCAGGAATTTCTGAGAATGCATATGGTTCTTATCTGTTGGAATTACAACAGAATTATCCAGTTATCTCTGCAATGCGTGTGCTCACGAAAGATGGTCTGGATACAAATTCATCCAGCTTAAAACAGGAATTGAAAGATTACCAGAGTCTGCAGTATTATCAGCTATTTGACTGGAAAAAAGAGTGAGTGTGCAGACAGATCGCTCATCAGGAAAGAAATGAAGGAAAGAAAACAGGAGTTTGTAAGAATGAATCAGACACAAATCAATGAGACAAAATCGAAAAAGTGGTGTAAACGGCTGCCACTGCTTGCCGCCTTTCTGATACCACTTCTGATCTCGGTGATCATTTGTATCGATCATGAAGTGTATCCATTTGGGGAGCGTTGTCTGTTACAGGTGGATATGTATCATCAATATTGTCCTTTTTTTACAGAGTTTGTGGATAAATTAAGAAGCGGCGAAAGCCTCATGTACTCGTGGACGATCGGGCTTGGTGCGGATTTTGTGTCACTGTTTGCCTATTATCTGGCAAGCCCTTTGAACTGGTTTCTTTTACTCTGCCCGAAGGGATACGTGATTGAATTCATGTCAATCCTTATGATTCTTCGTATCTCGCTCTGTGGACTGACATTTGCATATTATCTGAAAAAGCACTTTCACACAAATCACCCGGCAATCGCGGTATTTGGAACGGCGTATGCACTGTCTGCGTTTATGGCAGCTTATGCCTGGAATGTGATGTGGACAGATTGTCTGGTGCTTGCGCCGCTCATTATCCTCGGTGTGGAACAGCTTGTAAAAGAGAAAAAGGCTGCATTGTATTATGTCACACTGGCCACAGCCATTTTGTCCAATTATTACATTTCGATTATGATCTGCATTTTTCTTGTGCTCTATTTTCTGATCCTTTTATTGGAGCAGAGGGAAGGAAAAATCGGGGCATGTGTACGGTTTGCATGGTATTCCCTTCTGGCGGGTGGAACAGGTGCAGTGTTGCTGATCCCGGAAGCGATTATTTTAGGGGAGAGCGGCTCGCAGGGGATTTCTTTTCCAAGTGCGGTGGAATGGTATTTTAATCTGATCGCAGAACTGGGAAGGCAATGTATTTTTGTAGAAACGTATACAGGACGTGACCACTGGCCAAACATTTATACTGGCGTGTTTACATTGTTTTTGATCCTGTTATATCTGACGAACCGCGGGATCAGCTGGAAAAAGAAACTGCCGCGCGTATTACTGCTTGCGTTTATGGCATTAAGCTTTGCCAATAATATGCTGGATTTTATCTGGCATGGATTACATTTCCCGGATTCGCTGCCGGGCAGACAGAGCTTTTTATACAGTTTTTTATTGTTAGTATTGTGTTTTGAGACATTTTTGCATCTGAAAGAAAACCGCTGGTATCACGTGCTTGTGGCACTGGTCTTGGATGGGGCATTCCTGTATGCAGCGTACCGCTGGTCTGACAGCGAACTGACCGGAAGCGACAGTTTCTTTACGACAGCAGTGTTTATCGTTGTGTACGCGGTGCTGCTTCTGGTGTGGTATGGAGGAACTGCAAAAGTCAGAGATTATGTTTTTTTGATTACGTCAATTGTAGTGATTACAGAGTTGACGATCAACTTTGATATGACAGGTCTGGATACGGTGAGCAGAACTTCTTATGTGAAAGACTGGAAGGATTATGAAAACGTTTTAGAGCAGGCGAAGAAAAAGGAAAGTGAAAACAGCGCGGTGTATTTTTACCGGACGGAGGAGATGGAGCGGAAAACGAAAAATGATGCGGCGTTGTCCGGCTATTACTCTGCAACACAGTTTTCTTCGCTGATGAACATCAATGTCAGTCATATTTATCAGGATCTTGGAATGGAAGGTGGAAAGAATTTTTATTGTATCAACGGCGCGTCGCCTTTGATCTCTTCCATGCTTTCCTTAAAATATGTGATCGCGGACAATGCAATGGAGGAAAGCCCGCTGCGTACCCTTGTGGCGTCATCCGGGAACACGTATTTATATGAAAATAAATATTCCCTTCCACTGGGATTTATGGTAGACGATGAGGTGGCAGAACGCTGGGACTATAAAAATGGCGGCGGTGTCTCCAACCAGAATGAACTTGCGGAACTGTTGGGGGCACAGGAAGAGATGCTCTCAGTAGTTCCAGCGGAATCGGAAGTCGGCGTGTCTACGATTCAGGTGACGGAGGACGGATATTATTTTGCAGCATACAGTTCTGTGACATCCGACACCCTTGAGGAAGAGGTCAGTGATGGAAGAACAAAGTCTTTTACAAAGGCATCCCACGGATATATTTTAGATCTCGGGTATGTAAAAGCCGGGGAAGTGATCCGAATCAAAAATTCCAATAACGAGCGTGTGGATATCACTGCGTATAAGCTGAATATGGGTGCATTGGATACCGCATATGAGACGTTGAACAGCCAGACAATGGAACTCACCTCGTTTTCAGACCGGAAGATCACAGGTACGATCGATGTGGAAAAAGCGGGAGATCTCGTATTTTCGATTGCAAGGGAAGATGGCTGGACGGTGTATGTGGATGGAAAAGAGACAGAGCCTGAAACATTTGCTGAGGCGTTTATCAGTGTGCCGTTGACGGAGGGAAAACATGACATAGAACTTATTTATACAACACCCGGACTGAAGACTGGCGCCATGATAAGTCTTGGCTGTCTGATCATTTTCCTGCTCACCGCCTTTTGGAGAGGAAAACAGGAAAAGAATATTGTTGTATCGGAAAGCCTGTGTTAAAATAAGTTTATCTTTACAGAACTAATATAGAAGAAAGTGATTAAGAGACAGGAAAGAGGTAACAGATGTTAGAGACAGGTATCAGAGGAGAAGCAAAAGAGGTAGTATCAGAGAGCAATTCAGCACAGGCAATGAAAAGCGGTGAACTGAAGGTATATGCAACACCTTCCATGATCGCATTGATGGAGCAGGCTGCCTACAAGAGTGTTGCAGCAGAACTGGAGGAGGGAAAAGGAACAGTCGGAACGTTGATGAACGTATCCCATATCTCAGCAACACCGCTTGGAATGGAAGTGACTGCCAAGAGTGAACTGGTAGAGATTGACCGCAAGAGACTGGTGTTTAAAGTGGAAGCGTTTGACGAGCGCGGCATGATCGGTGAGGGAACGCATGAACGATTCGTGATCGACAATGAAAAATTTCAGGAAAAAGCCAATAACAAATAAAATTTTTTTCTAAGACACCATAAAAGTACGGTTTATTGGACAGTAAATAAGATACACTCTTTTCAACTTGAGAGAACGTTAAAAAGTTGAAAGGAGTGTTTTTTTATGAAGGGATATGTGATCGAAGCAGGCTATATGGGATATGTGGACGGAGCGTACATGCTTTTTGCAGATGAAGAAGATTATCAGGAATATTTTAGAGAGTGGCATTGAAATAAAACTACCGCAGTGATAAGATAGTCACAGGCAGCTATTGAAGATAAATAGAAAGGTAGTGACAGATCATGGCTGGAAAAGAGATACGGATTTATGGGGAAGATGAGAGCGCGATCAGGATCCGCCCTTATGAGCATCACGCAAAGTATTATGAGACAGACCAGATGGGAATTATCCATCATTCCAACTATATCAAATGGATGGAAGAGGCAAGGATGGATCTGATGGAACAGATCGGGCTTAGTTATAAGCAGATGGAAGAGATGGAGATCATCAGTCCGGTATTGTCGGTGTCCTGCGAGTACCACAGTATGGTTCATTTTGATGACACGGTGGTGATCGAGACGAAGATCACAAAGTATAACGGAATCAAGATGGATGTGGAATACCGGATGACAGACAAAGAGACCGGGGAGCTGCGCACAACGGCAAAGAGTTCCCATTGCTTTTTGAACCGTTCCGGCAGACCGATTTCCTTAAAGAGGTCTTATCCGGAGATCGACACGAAGTTTTTTGAGTTCACGGATGAGAATTAAGAGTGATAATCGTTACTGGAACGAGATACGAGTGAACAGTAACTGATAATATGCCATACAGGCATAAATGAGACATAGAGAGAGGAAGAACAATGATACCAGAGAGATTAACTGCGCTTCGCGAAGAGATGAAACGCAGAAGTATTGATATTTATGTAGTACCAACCGCTGATTTTCATGAGTCAGAGTATGTTGGGGAGCATTTTAAGGCAAGAAAGTTTATTACAGGATTTACCGGTTCCGCAGGAACGGCAGTCATCACGTTAAAAGAGGCAGGACTTTGGACAGACGGCCGCTATTTTGTGCAGGCTGAGAAACAGTTAGAGGGAAGCACTGTCACGTTATATCGTATGGCAGAGGAAGGTGTGCCTGCCGTAGAAGAATTTGTAAAAGACAAACTGCCACAGGGCGGCTGCATCGGTTTTGACGGAAGAACCGTAAACGGTGCCTGGGGTGAAAAGTTTGTGGCAATCGCAGAGGAAAAGAAAGGTTCTCTTTTTGTAGGGGAAGATCTGATCAATCTGATCTGGACAGACAGACCGGAGTTATCCAAAGCTCCATTATTTATACTGGAAGAAAAATATTCCGGAAAGAGCACTGCAGAGAAGATCAAAGATGTGCGTGCAAAGATGGCAGAGGAAGGTGCAGATGTCCACATTCTTACGAGCCTTTGCGATATAGCATGGCTTTTGAATATCCGTGGCGGTGATATCCAGAGCGTTCCGGTAGTATTGTCCTATCTTGTTCTGACCAGGGATCAGTGTATCTGGTTTTTACAGGAAGAAGTGGTGGATGATACTATCCGCGCTTATCTGAAGGAAAATCATATCGAGACAAGACCATACGATGATATTTACACTTATGTTCCGACCATTCCGGAGAGTGCCGTGGTTCTGATGAACAAGAGCAGTGTCAATTATCGTATCTGCAGTGAATTAAATAAGAACATTCAGGTTATAAATAAACCAAACCCTACCGAGCTGATGAAGGCAGTCAAGAATCTGGTTGAGGTGGATAACACCCGCCTTGCACATGTCAAAGACGGTGTGGCAGTGACAAAGTTCATGTACTGGCTGAAAACAAATATCGGCAAAATTCCAATGACAGAGATTTCTGCGTCCGATTATCTGGAGGCAAGAAGAAGAGAGCAGGAGAACTTTATTGATTTAAGCTTTACGACCATCAGTGCCTACGGTGCAAATGCAGCGATGATGCACTATTCTGCAACACCGGAATCCAATACCAAATTAAAACCGGAAGGCTTTTTACTGGTAGATTCAGGCGGACATTATTATGAGGGAACAACTGATATCACGAGAACTTTTGTGTTAGGTCCGATCAGCGATGAGATGAAACAGCATTTCACAGCAGTATGCCGTTCCAATATGAAGCTTGCCAATGCGAAGTTTTTATATGGTGCATGCGGTCTGAATCTGGATATTCTCGCACGAGGTCCATTGTGGGACATGGGGATTGACTACAAATGTGGTACAGGACACGGTGTCGGTTATATCTTAAATGTACATGAAGGACCAAACGGTTTCCGCTGGAAGATCGTACCGGAACGCCATGACAGTGGTGTGCTGGAAGAAGGCATGATCACAACCGATGAACCGGGTGTATATCTGGAAGGAAAGTATGGTATCCGTACCGAGAATGAACTGGTCTGCCATAAAGCAGAGAAGAATGAATATGGCCAGTTCATGGAATTTGAGAACATCACTTACGCACCGATCGATCTGGATGGAATCGATCCGGAGCAGATGAGCCCACATGAGAAGCAGATGTTAAATGATTATCATAAGAAGGTATATGAAGTGCTCTCTCCTTACATGACAGAGGAAGAGAACGAGTGGCTGAAGAAGTATACCCGCGCAATTTAATCAATCACAGGATGGGACTGCCGCATGCGGCAGCCCCTTTACTGCTTTTTTATGAGCAGTGAAAAAATAAGAAGGAGACACAAAGTTTATGAGTGAAAAGCTGGTACTGATCGATGGACACAGCATTTTAAACCGGGCATTTTTCGGAATCCCGGATCTGACGAATTCCGAGGGACTTCATACCAATGCGGTCTATGGATTTTTAAATATTTTATTTAAGATTTTAGAGGAGGAACAGCCAAACTATCTGACGGTTGCCTTTGATGTATCACAGCCAACTTTTCGTCATAAGATGTATGCAGAATACAAGGGAACCAGAAAGCCGATGGCGGAGGAACTTCGCGAACAGGTGCCTCTGATGAAGGAAATGTTAAAGGCCATGGGTGTGACCATCGTGGAAAAAGGTGGTTATGAGGCGGATGATATTTTGGGAACCATTGCAAAACGCAGCGAAGCAGAAGGACTTGAAGTATCCGTTGTGTCAGGGGACAGGGATTTATTGCAGCTTGCTACTGATCATATTAAAATCCGTATTCCGAAAACAAAGCGCACCGGAACCGAGATTGAGGATTATAATACGAAGGAAGTTTTAGAAAAATATCAGGTGACACCGATCGAGTTTATTGATGTGAAAGCACTGATGGGAGATACTTCGGATAATATCCCGGGCGTTCCGGGAATCGGGGAAAAGACAGCAACAGCACTCATTGCGCAGTACGGCAGCATTGAAAACTGTTATGCGCATGTGGATGAGATCAAACCACCGCGGGCAAGCAAGAATTTAAAGGAAAATTATGAGCTTGCACAGATGAGTAAGACATTAGCGACAATCGAGATCCATGCAGATATTGACTATGATCTGCAGAGTGCAAGATTAGAGCAGATCAAAGATCTGTATACAGAGGAAGCATATCTTTTGTGCAAACGTCTGGAGTTTAAGAATATGCTTGGCAGATTTGAGGTGGATGCACCAAAGAATCAGGCGGAAGAACATTTTAAGCTTGTGACAGAGAAGAAAGAAGCCGAAAAGATTTTTGCAAAGATCAAAGGCATAGAATGTGCATTTCAGATCATTCCGATGGAGGAAAAAAAGGATGCGAACATGGATGCTGGTGGGCAGATGAATCTTTTTGCAACACCACAGACGAAGGAGTTCCTTGGAATGGCAGTCTGCTTTGGGGAGGAGGATACCTATTTTTTCAGGGCAGGCGAAGAACTGACAAGCGGTGTGTTATTAGACCTTCTCACACATTCTGCGGCGGCAGGATATATGACACTGGATTTAAAACCGCAGCTAGGACTGCTCCATATGATCGAGCAGAAAGAAAACGGATGTCTCAATCAGAAAAATATTTTTGATAACGTCATTGCAGCATACCTGCTGAATCCGTTAAAAAATGAATATCCGTATGAAGACATCGCAAAGGATTACAGCAGCCTGATGATCCCATCAAGAGTGGATCTGCTTGGAAAGTTAAGCTATGATTTGGCAATGGATGAGAAACCGGAAGAATTTTTAAAGACAGTCTGCTTTATGGCATACACTGCATTTGCCAGCAAAAAGGCAATGATGGAAGATCTGAAAGCGGCCGGAATGGAACATCTCTATGAAACTATTGAGATGCCGTTAGTGTTTACGCTTGCAGACATGGAACACACAGGAATTGCCATTGATGCAGCCAATCTGAAAGAGTACGGGGAGAAACTTGCAGTCCGGATTGCAGAGTTGGAAACCCGGATTTATAAGGAAGCAGGGGAAGAATTTAATATCAATTCTCCAAAACAGTTAGGCGTGATCCTGTTTGAAAAACTGGAAATGCCTTACGGAAAGAAGACAAAGACCGGATATTCGACAGCCGCAGATGTGTTAGACAAACTTGCACCAGAGTATCCAATTGTTGCAGATATTTTGGAATACCGCCAGCTTACCAAGTTAAAATCCACTTATGCAGATGGACTTGCCAATTATATTAAGGAGGATGGAAGAATCCATACTTCCTTTAACCAGACGATCACGGTTACCGGAAGGCTGAGTAGTACAGAGCCGAATCTCCAGAATATCCCGATGAGGATTGAACTTGGCAGATTGATACGAAAAGCATTTTTACCGGCAAAGGGATGTGTGTTCATGGACGCCGATTATTCGCAGATCGAGCTTCGTGTGTTAGCGCACATGTCCGGGGATGAAAAACTGATCGAGGCGTACAGAGAGGCACAGGATATCCACAGAATCACTGCATCACAGGTATTCCACATTCCATTTGATGAGGTGACAGATTTACAGCGAAGAAATGCCAAAGCGGTAAACTTTGGAATCGTATATGGAATCAGTTCCTTTGGATTAAGCCAGGATTTAAGTATCAGTAAAAAAGAGGCAGCAGAGTATATCGAACGGTATTTTGAAACATATCCAAAGATCAAGACATTTTTAGACGGACTTGTGGAGGATGCCAAAAAGAACGGATACGTGACAACCATGTTTGGAAGAAGGCGTCCGGTTCCGGAACTTTCCAGCAGTAACTTTATGCAGCGTTCTTTTGGAGAGCGTGTGGCAATGAATGCGCCAATTCAGGGAACTGCCGCAGACATTATCAAGATCGCTATGATACGTGTGCATGACAGACTGTTGGAGGAACATTTAAAGTCAAGACTGATCATCACGGTGCACGATGAACTTTTGATCGAGACAGCAGAGGATGAGATCGACAGAGTAAAAGAGATACTGACAGAAGGTATGCAGCATGCAGCAGATCTGAAGGTGGCTCTGGCAATTGACCTTCACACCGGAAAGAACTGGTACGAGGCAAAATAGCTTTGTGTCAGAAATGGACAGTACGAAAGAAGATAAAGGTGGACGGAAAATATGAAATTTATAGGGATCACAGGTGGTGTAGGAGCCGGAAAATCAGCAGTTTTAGATTATCTGGCAACGAAACCTGGTGTGCGTGTCATGCTGGCGGATGAGATTGCACATGAACTTATGGAACCGGGAACGGACTGTTATGAGCAGATCAGACAGGCTTTTCCGGAGCATGATATTTATAAGGAAGATGGACATTTTGACCGGATAAAACTGGCGAAGGTGATCTTTTCAGACGAGAACAAGCGTGCCGGGATGAATGGAATCGTACATCCGGCAGTGAAAGCATATGTGATAGCAGAAGCGAAAAGAGAGAGACAGGAAGGAACGCTTGCACTGCTTGTTTTGGAAGCGGCACTTTTAATTGAAGAACATTATGATGAAATTTGTGATGAACTCTGGTATATTTATACCAGAGAGGAAATCCGCGAGGCAAGACTGATGGAATCCCGTGGGTATTCCAGAGAGAAGGTACAGCAGATTTTTTCGAGTCAGTTGAAGGAAGCAGAGTACCGGAAACATTGCAGTGTTGTGATCGACAACAATGAAGGGTTAGAGGAAATGCAGAGACAGATTGATGCGGCAGTGTGCGCTATCTGATGGATTTTGCAGACAATTGGAACGGATCAGGGAATTACAAAGAAAAGGTAAGTGAGAGGACACTACAGATGAATGAAACACAGACATTCGAACAGCCATATGTATTTGGACTGGACATTGGAACACGAAATGTAGTAGGTACGGTTGGATATAAGGAAGGAAATGAATTTATCGTTGTGGCACAGTATGTCATGCAGCATGAGACAAGGGCGATGATCGATGGACAGATTCATGACATTGGCCGTGTGGGCAAAGTGATCCAGACGGTAAAAGAGGAATTGGAGAAACAGATTGAATGTCCGCTGACAGAAGTATGTATCGCAGCAGCCGGTCGTGTGTTAAAAACAGTAACGACAAATGTAGAATATGAATATCCGGAAGAGACCGTTGTTACGAAGGAAGATATCCATACACTGGATCTGCTTGGAATTGAAAAGGCACAGTCCCTATTAAAAGAGAAAAATGACACAAGATACAAGTTTTACTGCGTGGGATATTCTGTTGTGAAATACTATCTGAATGAGGAGGTTTATTCCAACATCGAAGGACATAAGGCAGAGGTCATCAGTGAGGATATCATCGTGACATTTTTGCCGGAGGATGTTGTGGACGGACTGTATTCTGCAGTGGCGCAGGCAGGTCTTGAAGTTGCCAATATGACATTGGAGCCTATTGCAGCGATTGACGTTGCCATCCCGGAATCGTTCCGTATGCTGAATATCGCGTTAGTCGATGTCGGAGCCGGAACATCGGATATTTCCGTCACGAAAGATGGAAGTATCATTGCCTATGGCATGATTCCACTCGCCGGAGATGAACTGACAGAACTGATCGTACAGCATTATCTGGTCGATTTCCAGACCGCAGAGCGTATCAAGCTTGCAAGTACGACCGGGGAAATGATCACATACAAAGATATCATGATGATCGAGCACTCCATTCCTGCGAAGGAAGTATGGGAACTCATAGAGCCTGTAACAGATAAAATGACGACCGCAGTGGCGGAGAAAATCAAAGAGTTAAATGGCGGACAGACTGTCAGTGCTACATTTGTCGTTGGTGGAGGCGGAAAAATCCACGGTTACACCGAGATGCTGGCAGATAAACTTGGACTTCCACAGGAGCGTGTTGCTCTCCGCGGTGAGGAAGTACTGCAGGAAGTAACCTTTGAACAGCCGGATATCGAAAAAGATCCGCTCATCGTAACTCCGATCGGTATCTGTCTGAATTATTATGACCAGAAAAACAGTTTTATCATGGTACATTTGAACGGCGAACGGATTAAGATGTATGACAACAATAAGCTTCTGATCATGGATGCCGCATTACAGGCGGGAGTAGCCAATGAAGATCTGTTTCCAAAACGTGGAAAAGAAGTGAACTATACCGTCAATGGTGTGGCAAAAGTGGAGAGGGGTCTGCCAGGGGAATCTGCTGTGATCACTATGAATGGAAAACCGGCAGGCATCAATACTAAGTTAGAACCGAATTCAGAGATCGAGATCTGCCCATCCACTGCGGGAGCGGATGCCATGATCACCATCGAGCAGTTAGAGGAGTACCATACATCCACCATAACATTTATTGTCAACGGCAGGAAAATCGTATGCCCGCGTTTTGTTGAGGTAAATGGTAAATTAGAACCAGCCTCTTACCTGATCAAAGAGGGAGACGAAATTGAGACGAGGGCTTATTATACCGTCGAGCAGATCGCAGAATTTATGGATGTGGAGATCGACACGGAAAAAGAGATCATTGTGAATAACCGGGTGGTCGACCTGAATTATTTTGTCTATGAGAACTTTAATATTGAGTGGACGATCCTGTCCTTCCGCACACATGTGTCTGATACAATAGAGGAGATGGCCGCTGAAGGCATTGAAGAAACAGCAGATACGGCAGAGGCACCGGAGGAGAATGTTTCAGACAGCGGAACGGCAGGTGAGACAGAAGACAGCGTACCAGCGGATGATGCATCTGTGACAACGGATGAAGAAACGCAGACGGCGGAGGAAAGTCCGGCAGATAACGAAACTTCGGAGGAAGCCAAAGAGAAGGAAACGCATTCTGTGGAAGTTATCATCAATGGCACACCGGTCACGCTGACAGGAAGAGAGTCCTATATGTTTGTGGATCTCTTTGAATTTTACGAATTTGACCTTTCTGCCTCTGCAGGAAGAGCGATCATTACAAAATTAAATGGCCAGAATGCACAGTACACCGCAGAATTAAAAGATGGTGATGTGATCGAACTGGCTTGGAAAGAGAAATAGATTTATGGAATTATGCAGTATTGCAAGCGGAAGCAGCGGAAATTGTATCTGTGTCGGCTCAGATGACTGTCATGTGCTGATCGATGCGGGAATCAGTGGAAAAAGGATTGAGAACGGTTTAAACAGTATTGATCTAAAGACTGCAGATATGCAGGGAATCCTCATCACACATGAGCATATCGACCATATCGCAGGACTCGGAGTGATTGCAAGAAGATATGGCATTCCGATGTATGCAACAGGGGAAACCGTTGATGCTATTTTACATACAAAAACCGTTGGAAAAATAGACGAGGCACTTTTTCAGGTGATCGAGTCGGAAAGGGAGTTTACAATCGGTGATCTTACGATCGAACCGGTGTCCATCTCCCATGATGCGGCAGATCCGGTTGCCTACAAGATCAGACAGCAGGAAAAGAACGTGGCAGTCATGACAGACCTTGGAACCTATGACGACCATATTGTGGAGAAGCTGCAGAATGTGGACGTGCTGCTCTTAGAAGCCAACCATGACGTGCGCATGCTTCAGGCAGGAGCATATCCATATCCTCTGAAACAGCGTATCCTTGGGGATAAAGGACATTTGTCGAACGAGCGGAGTGGACAATTGTTAGGAAAAGTGCTCCACGATCATTTGAAACATATCGTGTTAGGACATCTGAGCAAAGAAAATAATTATCCGGAGCTTGCCTATGAGACGGTGCGTCTGGAAGTGGAGCTGGGAGATAACCCTTATAAGGGCGATGATTTCCCAATGTTTGTGGCGAAGCGTGACGAAGTATCGCAAAAAATAGTATTCTAATAACATTTATTAGATGATTTAATAAATAAAAAGAGCTTAAGTAGTGGAAATAATAAAAAGAGTATGCTAATATGGAACATAATTAAAATTTATCTTGGTAACGTGAGAAAAATCTGACGGAACCGGGCAGAATACAGTGAGGAGGCATGAACCATGGAACATAATGCAAATAAAACCATTATTACAGTAGTAGGAAAAGATACAGTAGGTATCATTGCAAAAGTCTGTACTTATCTGTCAGAAAATGGAGTAAATGTTTTAGATATTTCCCAGACCATCGTATCTGGATACTTCAATATGATGATGATCGTTGACATGACAAAGGCTGCAAAAGCTTTTGCAGACTGCCAGAAAGATCTGGACGTATTGGGCGAGGAGATCGGCGTATCGATCAAGTGCCAGAAAGCAGAAATCTTCGATATGATGCACAGAATCTAGGGAGGAAAGCAGTAAATGATTAATTTCTTTGAGGTAAATGAGACAAATAAAATGGTCGAACAGGAAAATCTTGATGTCCGTACCATTACCATTGGTATCAGTCTCTTAGAGTGTATTGATTCCAATCTGGATAAATTAAATGAAAATATTTATAACCGCATCACAACTGTTGCAAAAGATCTTGCCGCAGTGGGCGAGAAAATCGAGCATGAATTTGGAATTCCGATCGTGAACAAACGGATTTCCGTGACACCGATCGCATTGGTAGGTGGTTCTGCATGTAAGACACCGGAAGATTTTGCAACGATCGCCGACACTTTAGACCGCGCCGCTGAAAAAGTGGGAGCAAACCTGATCGGCGGATATTCTGCACTGGTTTCCAAGGGAATGACAACAGCAGACGAGATGCTGATCCGGTCTATTCCGATAGCACTTGGCAGAACGAACCGTGTGTGCAGTTCGGTCAATCTTGCGTCTACAAAGACAGGTATCAACATGGACGCAGTCAAATTAATGGGTGAGATTTTATTAGAGGTGGCGGAACAGTCGAAAGACCGTGATTCCGTGGACTGTATGAAGCTTGTAGTGTTCTGCAATGCGCCGGATGATAATCCGTTTATGGCAGGAGCTTTCCACGGTGTGACAGAGGCGGATGCGATCATCAATGTCGGAGTCAGTGGACCGGGCGTTGTTAAGACAGCTCTTGAAAAAGTGCGCGGCGAGAATTTTGAAGTGCTCTGCGAGACGATCAAAAAGACAGCGTTTAAAGTAACACGTGTCGGACAGCTTGTCGCACAGGAGGCATCAAGACTTTTAAATATTCCATTTGGTATCGTCGATCTGTCTCTGGCACCGACACCGGCAATCGGTGACAGTGTGGCAGACATTCTCTGCGAGATCGGCTTAGAGTATGCAGGAGCACCGGGAACGACAGCAGCTTTGGCACTGTTAAATGACCAGGTGAAAAAAGGTGGCGTCATGGCATCCTCTTATGTCGGTGGTCTGAGTGGTGCATTCATTCCGGTCAGTGAAGACCAGGGAATGATCAATGCAGTTCAGGCTGGTGCCATCACTCTGGAAAAATTAGAGGCGATGACCTGCGTATGCTCCGTTGGTCTTGACATGATCGCAATTCCGGGTGATACAAAGGCGACTACGATCTCCGGTATGATCGCAGATGAGATGGCGCTCGGTATGATCAATCAGAAAACAACAGCCTGCCGTCTGATCCCGGTCATTGGAAAAGGCGTTGGCGAACAGGTGGAATTCGGTGGACTGTTCGGTTATGCACCGATCATGCCGGTAAATCAGTTTTCATGTGATGACTTTATCAATCGTGGCGGAAGAATTCCGGCACCGATCCACAGCTTTAAAAACTAGAATTCAGGACTGCTCACTTTTGTGGGCAGTTTTTTCGTTATGGTTTATCCGTCAGCAACGGTTATCTGAGAAAAGAGTGAGTTTTATTATATATTAATACAACTTATATAACTTAGTAAATAAATTCATGACACTAATAAGAGCCAATCCATTGTAAAAATAAAACTGCAATGCTAATATAAAAAGGTATTGAATCATTACACAGATAAATGAACTTTGTAGAACAAAGGAGAGTAGGAGGATTTATGAAATCAATCTCATTAGCAAATGAACTTGCAGGAAATTCTTATCCAGGACGTGGAATCGTCATCGGAAAATCCGCAGATGGTAAATATGCAGTAACTGCTTACTTTATTATGGGTAGAAGTGAGAACAGCCGCAACCGTGTGTTTGTGGAGGATGGGGAAGGAATCCGTACACAGGCATTTGATCCTTCGAAATTAAGTGATCCAAGCCTGATCATTTATGCTCCGGTTCGTGTACTTGGCAATAAAACAATTGTTACCAATGGGGATCAGACAGACACGATTTATGAGTTGATGGATAAACAGCAGACGTTTGAGCAGGCATTAAGAACCAGAGAGTTTGAGCCGGATGCTCCAAACTATACACCAAGAATTTCCGGAATTATGCACATTGACAATGGAACTTACAATTATGCAATGTCTATTTTAAAGAGCAATAATGGAAATCCGGATTCATGTAACCGTTACACATTTGCATATCAGAATCCGGTTGCCGGAGAAGCACATTTTATCCACACTTATATGGGAGACGGAAACCCGCTTCCAAGTTTTGAGGGAGAACCAAAGCTTGTTGGTCTGGAAGGAGACATTGATACCTTTACCAGTCTGGTATGGGAAAATCTTAATGAGGAGAACAAAGTTTCCTTATTTGTACGTTACATTGACATTGAAACCGGAAAATACGAGACAAGAATTGTAAATAAAAATAAGTAAAGACCATAAATTTTTTAGAAAATCAAAGATAAGCAGGAGCGGAGATTAAGATGAAAGAATTAGAGTTAAAATACGGATGTAATCCAAACCAGAAACCATCCAGAATTTATATGGAAAACGGCGAGCTTCCAATCAAAGTGTTAAACGGAAAACCGGGTTATATCAACTTTTTAGATGCATTTAACGGCTGGCAGCTGGTAAGTGAATTAAAGAAAGCAACCGGACTTCCGGCAGCAACCTCTTTTAAACATGTATCTCCGGCTGGAGCAGCAGTTGGACTTCCATTGTCTGAGGTAGAGCGCAAAATCTATTGGGTAGACGATATGGACGTAGAGTTCACACCGCTTGCAAACGCCTATATCAGAGCCAGAGGCGCGGACAGAATGTCTTCTTTCGGCGATTTCATTTCCTTATCCGATGTCTGTGACAAAGAGACAGCACTTGTAATCAAACGAGAGGTGTCTGATGGTGTGATCGCACCGGGCTATACAGATGAGGCACTTGAGATTTTAAAGGCAAAGAAAAAAGGAAACTACAACGTGATCGAGATCGATCCGGATTATGTACCGGCTCCGATCGAACATAAAGAAGTGTTTGGAATCACATTTGAACAGGGAAGAAATGAGCTTGTGATCGATGAGCATTTCTTTGACAACATCGTGACAGAGAATAAGGAAATCCCGGATTCTGCGAAAATGGATCTTGCAATTTCCATGATTACATTAAAATACACACAGTCCAATTCCGTATGCTATGTCAAAGGTGGACAGGCAATCGGTATCGGTGCCGGACAGCAGTCTAGGATCCACTGTACCAGACTGGCCGGCTCTAAGGCAGATAACTGGTGGTTACGCCAGTCTCCACAGGTGCTCGGACTTCAGTTTTTAGATAAGATTGGACGTGCAGACAGAGATAATGCGATCGATCTCTACATCGGTGAGGACTATATGGATGTGCTTGCAGATGGCGCATGGGAGAATATTTTTAAAGTAAAACCGGAAGTGTTTACAAGGGAGGAAAAACGCGCATGGTTAGATAAAAACACCGACGTTGCGCTTGGTTCCGATGCATTCTTCCCATTTGGAGATAATGTGGAACGTGCTCATAAGAGCGGAGTGAAATACATCGCCCAGCCAGGCGGTTCTATTCGTGACGATCATGTCATTGCAACCTGTAACAAATACGGCATTGCCATGGCATTCACCGGAATTCGCTTATTCCATCATTAATAAGATCATATAATTGATAGAAAAACTTTAGTGAGAGTTTCGCCACTATGATTGCAAAAGGGGGAACATTCCATGAGCGAAGTATATGAAAAATTAATGAAATGCTATAAAAGTGTCCGGGAGAAAACAGATTTCGTCCCGGAGGCGGCACTTGTTTTAGGTTCCGGACTTGGGGATTACGCAGATGATCTGAAAATTGAGGCATCAATCAATTACGCGGATATCGAAGGTTTTCCGGTATCCACGGTGAAAGGACATAAGGGAAGATTTGTGTTTGCCCATGTGGAGGGCGTTCCTATGGTGATCATGCAGGGACGTGTGCACTATTATGAGGGATATCCGATGTCGGATGTAGTGCTTCCAACACGTCTTATGGGACTTCTCGGAGCAAAAAAGATCATTCTGACCAACGCGGCAGGCGGTGTGAATTATAACTTCAAACCGGGAGATTTTATGCTCATCACAGATCATATCACAACTGCGGTCCCGAATCCACTGATCGGAGAAAATATTGACGAACTCGGAACGAGATTTCCGGATATGAGTGAGGTGTATGCGCCGGAATTACAGGAAAAAGTGAGAAAAGCGGCAGAAAAACTTCAGATACCATTGCAGGAGGGCGTTTACATGCAGTTTACCGGTCCAAGCTATGAGACACCGGCAGAGATCCGCATGTGCAGGACATGGGGAGGCGATGCAGCAGGAATGAGCACCGCATGTGAGGCGGTGGCAGCCAATCATATGGGAATGAAAGTCTGCGGTATTTCCTGTATTACCAACCTTGCAGCCGGCATGTCAAAACAAAAGCTGGATCACAAAGAAGTGCAGGAGACAGCAGATCGTGTTTCCAGACAGTTCAAACAACTGGTCACAGAAGTGATCAGAACAATCTGAGAATCATTACAGCAGAACAATTTCACGGGTGTATTCATTTCGTGGGATTGTTCTGTTTTTTTGTGCAAGTACCTGTTCGTAGAGATCAGCCGCAAAAATATCTTTTTCAAGAAGCCGGAAGGCATCGTCAGAAAGCGTCTGTCTGGCATTTGCAAGCTTCCCTATCAGTGGAATATCCGTGTGTTTTTTGATCTCGCCAAGTACGTCAGAAGACGATTTTTTGAATCCAAGCGGGCGCAGGTAAGGGACATAACCAAGCTGTTTTGCCTGCTTATAATCTTCGGCTGTCATATGCAGCAGAATATGCGTAAAAATACGGCTCATGCGTGCGTAAGTAATGTCGCGGCTCTGATTTAAGGCAGCAAACTGCGTGAAAGAGGAAAATGCACTGCGGTTCTTTTTCAGGCGGTTCGCAATTTCAATATTACAGTCGGCAAAGCAGGCAAGTGCTTCTGCCGGATAAAAAAGCAACAGATAATTTAAAATACCGGAAAAATCATCCGCTTCCAGATAAGTGGAGGAGGCGAGATATTCTGAAAAAATCCGGAAAGCTTCCTGTGGCATGGCAGCAGAAAAAGATGCAAAATCCGGGGCAGAGCCGGAAGAACTGCCGGAAGAGCCAGCCTGTTTTAAAGTCTGCCGGATGGCAGAAGCAGAGGCATTTTTTAAGAGAATATCGGTGTCATGATATCCGGCACCTTCCCGCAGAATCGGATAAGGTGTAATCTGTGATCCGCAGGTTTTTAATGCTTTCAGGTATTCGATGCCAAGAATATTATTTGGTGTGGATAAGAGGCTGGTAAGCTGCTCTGTCTGCAAGGCAGCGTCGGAAGATTCAGCACTGAGATAAGATTTTAATGCCAGAATCCTGGCGGCAGGAAAATTTTTCCCTTCTTTTAAATAAATATTCAGGGCATCCTGATAGGAACGAGGCTCATCGACAAGAATGCCTGCGATTTTATTTAACTGGGAAAGGTCTGCATTTTCAGCGCCAAAACACAGGTAGTCGATACAGCCCATCCGTGTAAAGAGCGCGACACCTGCTCTGGCAAAATATTCTGCAGAAGCGCAGGCAAAAAGAGCAGGGAGTTCCAGCACAAGATCCGCACCGCAGGAGAGTGCCATTCTGGCGCGTTCGTATTTGTCTGTGATGGCAGGTTCTCCCCGCTGCACAAAATCTCCGCTCATGGCGACAATGACATAATCGCTGTCTGTTTCCTCTTTTATTTTTGCTATCTGATAAGCATGTCCATTGTGAAATGGATTGTATTCTGCAATAATGCCTGTAATTTTCATGGGATGATCCTTTCCTGGCTGTCTCAAAATGACTTAGTAGTAACATAACCATTTTTATAAGAAAAATCAAGTGACTGTTGAACCGTGTTTCGTGATTGTAATGCGGATGATAAGAAATTGGCCGTGACAGCGTAGTTTTCTATTATGAAACGGTAAGTAGAATCGTTAAAAAATTGACAAGATGTTTCGTATTAAATACACGAAATATGGCAAAAAGTGGCTTGTCGCACCAGAAAGAAAGGCGTATACTAAAACCATATGTGGTCTGTCTGAGAAGACCCGAAAAAGTAGAAAATGCCATAAGGCACAATATAGTTGATAGAGGAGAAAAATCATGAACGTATTAGTAATTAACTGTGGTAGTTCATCACTGAAATACCAGCTCATTGATTCAGAAACAGAAGCAGTATTGGCAAAAGGTCTCTGCGAGAGAATCGGAATCGACGGAAGATTAGTTTACCAGAAAACAGGTCTCGACAAAGAGATTACAGAAGCAGCTATGCCAACACACAAACAAGCAATCCAGATGGTACTGGATGCTATCGTAAATCCTAAGACAGGTGCTTTAAAGAGCCTTGCAGAGGTAGATGCTGTCGGACACCGTGTCGTACATGGCGGAGAGAAATTTGCAAGTTCTGTTGTTCTGACAGAGGAAGTTCTGGCTCAGATCGAAGAGTGTAACGATCTTGCACCACTTCACAATCCTGCAAACCTGATCGGAATCCGTGCCTGCCAGGAATTAATGCCAAACGTGCCTATGGTTGGTGTATTTGATACTGCTTTCCATCAGACAATGCCTAAGAAAGCATACCTTTACGGTCTGCCTCATGAATATTATGAGAAATACAAAGTGAGAAGATACGGTTTCCACGGAACAAGCCACAGCTTTGTATCCAAACGTCTGGTAGAGTACCTTGGAATGGATTTAAATAACTCCAAAGTGATCGTAGCACATCTTGGAAACGGAGCTTCTGTCAGCGCAGTTGTCAATGGAAAATGTGTTGATACTTCCATGGGACTTACTCCATTAGAAGGTCTTGTCATGGGAACCCGTTCCGGTGATATCGATCCTGCGATCATGGAGTTCATTGCAAAGAAAGAGAACCTTGATATTGAAGGTGTTATGAATGTTTTAAATAAGAAGTCCGGTGTACAGGGAATGACAGGCATTTCTTCTGATTTCCGTGACCTTGAGGCAGCCTATAACGAGGGAAATGAATATGCGATCAATGCGATCGAAGTATTCTGCTACCGTGTTGCAAAATACATCGGTTCCTATGTGGCAGCCATGAACGGAGTAGATGCGATTGCATTTACCGCAGGAATTGGTGAGAATACCAATCTGGTCCGCAGAAAGATCGCTGCTTACCTTGGCTACCTTGGAATCACTATTGATAACGAAGTCAATGATGCAACTCACGGTGATGAGGCAGTGATCTCCACACCGGATTCCAAAGTAAAAGTCTGCGTGATCCCTACAAACGAGGAGCTTGCAATTGCAAGAGAGACAGTTGCGCTTGTAAAATAATGAGAGACCAGACAGGATCTGCTGCGCAAAAGATGGAAAATGAATGGCAGATCCGGTCATAAAAACACTGTCAAGGGAAAAAACTTGACAATATGTAAAAAAAGTGGTTGACAAAAGAAAGACACCTATGTATAATCATTTAGGTGTGAAAAACCTCAGCTTAGGAGTTTGGGCTTAAGCGAGTTTTGGGGAGAGCGCTGTGATTATAGATATTTCAAGTATTGTAACTTGTGAGAACAAGTCCTTAACAGAAAAAGTTCAGATCGAGTTAGAATCCTTTGTATCGAGATTAGGCGAGTTCCCGATCATTGAAAAGGCACCGATTGATTTACAGATCGCAAACATTGATGGCGGCAAGCTGCGTATCAGTGGCACTGTGGATCTGGCAGTATCAATACCGTGTAGCCGTTGTCTGGAAGAAGTTCCGACAAGAATCCATTTCGACATTGACAAGGAGTTCCGTCTGGAAAATTCTGCGATCAATGATGAAGAGATGGAGGATATAGACTACCTGATTGGATTTGATCTGGATGTAGATAAACTTATCTATGGAGAGATTTTGGTAAACTGGCCGATGAAAGTTCTGTGCAAAGAGGATTGCAAAGGAATTTGCAAAGTGTGCGGAATGAACCTGAATAAGGGTGACTGCAATTGCCAGAGAACAGAACTGGATCCAAGAATGGCAGCAATCCAAGATGTCTTTAACAAATTTAAGGAGGTGTAAGTAAATGTCAATTTGTCCAAAAAATAAATCTTCCAAAGGAAGAAGAGATAAAAGAAGAGCAAACTGGAAAATGACTGCTCCTGCATTAGTAAAATGCAGCAAATGTGGTGAATTAATGATGCCTCATAGAGTATGCAAGAACTGTGGCTCATATAACAAAAAAGAGATTATTCCTCAGGACTAATTTTTAAGAAGATCAGAGGACTTTCAAGAGATTGAAAGTCCTTTTTCTTTACCGATTTTTAACAATTACAGTCATTGTAGACTGTCTCGGGCTATGCTATAATGAGTGTTACCAATGGGCAGTATTGCTCTATCACGAATCAAAGAAGGGAATAAATATGGGCGATTTTTTTAATGTTGACAACAAGTTTTTTCAAGGATTGGGGAAGATCATTGATGTGATCTGTCTGAGTGCGTTCTGGTTTTTTTTATGTATCCCGATCGTGACAGCCGGGGCGGCAACCACAGCATTGTATTATACGGTGAATAAAGTGATCCGGAACAACCGCAGTTACATAGGCAGGGAGTTCTGGCATGCATTTAAGACGAATTTCAGGCAGTCAACGATCGTATGGCTGATCCTCCTCTTATTATATGCGATCATGGGATTCGACTGTTATGTGATGTATCAGTATGCAAAAGCAGGTGTTGCGTTAGGAAAAATATATATTGTATTTGCAGTGCTGATGATGTTTGCAACGATGTGGGCAATTTACCTGTTTCCTTATATTGCGCGATTTGAGAATCAGACAAAGATGATCTTAAAAAATGCGGCGCTGATCGCACTGGGAAATCTGTGGAAGACACTGCTTCTCTTTGTCCTGCTCCTTGCAGCAGCATTTGCAGTTTATATATTCCCACCGGCAGTATTTATAATTCCATGTGTATATATGCTGCTTGCTAATTTCATTCTGGAAAAGATTTTTCAGAAATATATGTCTCCGGAAGACTTAGAAGCAGAGAAGGAACGGAACATGGAGTATTTCAACTGAGAACTGTGATCACACAAATGTGATTATATATTGATTTATAGAAAAAGTTATAGTATATTTTCTTATAGACGTGTAAGGAGCACTTTTCGTAAGGCAGTTAACACGCAGGAAATGGAGAAGTGTATGCAACAGGAAATCACGAGAGTTGCACTGGATGCAATGGGTGGAGATAATGCACCGGGAGAGTTAGTCAAGGGTGCAGTCGATGCTGTGAATGGCAGATCGGACATCAAGGTGCTGTTGGTAGGACAGCAGGATGTGGTTGAGAAAGAACTGAAACAGTATTCTTACCCAAAAGAACAGATTGAAGTGGTACATGCTGAGGAAGTGATCGAGACAGCAGAACCGCCAGTGAATGCAATTCGAAAAAAGAAACAGTCATCAATTGTTGTTGGAATGAATATGGTAAAGCAGAAAGAAGCAGATGCTTTTGTTTCCGCCGGAAGTTCAGGCGCTATCCTTGTCGGAGGACAGGTTATCGTTGGAAGAATCCGCGGAATTGAGAGACCGCCTTTGGCACCATTGATTCCTACGGAAAAGGGAGTCTCTTTATTGATCGACTGTGGTGCGAACGTAGATGCGAGGGCATCACATCTGGTTCAGTTTGCAAAGATGGGATCCATTTATATGGAAAATGTTCTTGGAATTAAGAATCCAAGAGTTGCAATTGTAAATATTGGAGCAGAAGAGGAAAAGGGGAATGCGCTTGTAAAAGAGACATTTCCATTATTAAAAGAGTGTACAGACATTAATTTTGTAGGCAGTATTGAGGCAAGGGAGATTCCACATGGCGAGGCAGATGTCATTGTCTGTGAAGCGTTTGTGGGAAATGTCATTTTAAAACTGTACGAAGGACTGGCGGGTACACTGGTTGGCGCAATCAAGAAGGGTATGATGAGTACTCTGCGAAGCAAAATTGGCGCTGCGCTTGCATTGCCGGCTTTAAAATCTACACTGAAAACATTTGACGCCTCCCAGTATGGTGGTGCACCGCTTTTAGGATTGAATGGTCTTGTGGTGAAGACGCATGGAAGTGCCAAGGCAAAGGAAGTTACCAATTCAATTTATCAGTGTGTTACTTTTAAAGAACAGGATATTAATGGTAAGATCAAGAAAAATATTTTAGGTTCTGCAGAACAGGAAGGAATGTAATTATGGAATTCGAAAAACTGAAAAAAATTATCGCTGAAGTATTAAATGTGGATGAAGAGGAAATCACAATGGAAACCACTTTTGTGGATGATCTTGGAGCAGATTCATTGGATGTTTTCCAGATTATTATGGGCTTAGAGGAAGAATTTGATATTGAGATTCCAAATGAAGAAGCTGAGAAAATCGTAACAGTTGGAGACGCAGTGGAACAAATCAAAAATGCTTTAAACTCATAAATATAACTTTTAAGCATACAGGCTGTCGCAACGAAATCTTTTCTATGTGCGACAGCCTCTTTACGTTACTGATAAGAAAAGAGGAGAGGTTTTTTGGTAATGGCTCAGGTGGCTGAGGTATTACGAAAAATCCTCTGTGAGAGGAGAAAATATGGCAAATTTTTTAGAATTACAGGATAAAATTGGATATGAATTCAAACAGGAGAAACTGCTGCGTCAGGCATTGACACACAGCTCTTTTGCGAACGAGAAACATTTGAGAAAACATTCTGATAATGAAAGACTGGAGTTTTTGGGAGATGCGGTGTTGGAAATCGTTTCCAGTGACTTTTTGTATAAGGCATATCCGGACAAGTCGGAAGGAGATCTGACAAAGCTGCGTGCGAGTCTGGTCTGCGAACCGACGCTGGCAATCTGTACCAGAGAGATGGAACTTGGCAAATATCTGTTCCTTGGAAAGGGCGAAAATCTGACAGGTGGAAGAAACCGCAATTCGATTCTCTCGGATGCATTAGAGGCAGTGATCGGAGCAATTTATCTGGATGGTGGATTTGAACATGCAAAAACGTTTATCCATAAATTTATTTTAACAGATATTGAACATAAAAAGCTTTTCTATGACTGCAAGACAAGTTTACAGGAAGTCGTGCAGGGACATTATGAGGAAGAACTGAATTACAGATTAATTTCAGAGGAAGGACCAGACCATGACAAACGCTTCTCAGTAGAGGCAAGGATTGGCGAGCGGGTGATCGGAACAGGAATCGGTCATACAAAGAAGGCTGCCGAGCAGGAAGCTGCCTATCAGGCACTGCTGCTTTTAAAACCGGTCCAGAAAAAATAATGCAGGAAACGGAGTTATGAAATGTATCTGAAAAGTATAGAAGTTCAGGGATTCAAGTCATTTGCAAATAAGATTGTATTCGATTTTCACAATGGGATCACCGGGATCGTTGGACCAAATGGTAGTGGTAAGAGTAATGTCGCAGATGCAGTGCGCTGGGTATTGGGAGAACAGAGTGCAAAACAGCTTCGTGGTGCAAGCATGCAGGATGTTATTTTTGCCGGTACAGAAAACAGAAAACCTTTAAGTTATGCATATGTTGCAATCACTATGGACAACTCAGATCATCAGCTTGCCATTGATTTCGAGGAAGTTACGGTGTCAAGACGTGTTTACCGTTCCGGCGAGAGTGAGTATCTGATTAATGGAAGTCCGTGTCGTCTGAAAGATGTCACAGAACTTTTCTATGATACCGGTATCGGTAAAGAGGGATATTCTATTATCGGTCAGGGACAGATCGAGCGTATCTTAAATGGTAAACCGGAAGAGCGAAGAGAACTTTTTGACGAGGCGGCAGGAATCGTAAAGTATAAAAAGCGGAAGGCAGCTGCCCAGAAAAAGTTAGAGAACGAGCGGGAAAATCTGGTGCGTGTCAATGATATTCTGGCAGAGTTAGAGCGTCAGGTCGGTCCGTTGGAGCGCCAGGCGGAAAAAGCCCGTATTTATTTAAAGAAAAAAGAAGAGTTAAAAACGTTTGATGTCAATATGTTCTTATTGGAAATGGAGCGTATTGACAGACAGTTACAGGAAGTCAAAGAAAACTATTCGATTGCGGATCGTGATTATCAGGAAGCAAAAGAAAGTTATGAGCAGATAAAAACAGAATATGAAAAGCTTGAACAGGATATGGCGGCAGAGGACGAAAAGATTAATGCAATCCGTGACGAGATGAGTCAGTCCGCTGTGACAAAGAACAAGCTGGAGAGCCAGATTGAAATCTTAAACGAGCAGATCCGTTCGGCAGAGCATACGGATGAACATATGCAGAGCCGTCTGGATGCCATCGACCATGAGAAAGAAGAACGTATTTCTTCCGGAAAGACTTATGAGGAAGAAAAGGTTACTCTGGACGCACAGATCTCTGAGATTGAGGAAAAGAAAAAAGCAGCGGAAGAAGCACTTCAGACATTGCAGACAGAGATCGCGAGATGTACGGAAGGCATGGAAAAAGGCAAAAGCGAATTGATTGAACTGTTGAACAGCAAGGCTTCCATTAAGGCAAGACAACAGCGGTTTGACACGATGGAAGAACAGGTCAACATCCGAAAAGCCCAGTTAAACCAGAGACTGCTTGCAAGAAAAACAGAGGAAGCAGATTTAGATTCTGTTTTAGCAGAGTATCAGAAAGATTTAGATTCCGTCAATCAGAAAATAAAAGAGCTGAAACAGGCCGGACTTTCCATGGAGGAGAAAAGCCGCGACTGGAAGAAAAAATCCATTGAGACAACGCATACATTAGAGGAGACACTTGCAAGATATAACAAGCAGCAGTCCAAATTAGAATCTCTGAAAAATATTGCAGAGCGCTATGATGGATATGGTAACAGTATCCGCAAAGTGATGGAACAAAAGGAGCAGAATAAGGGACTTCTTGGAGTTGTTTCTGATCTGATCCAGGTGGAGAAGAAGTATGAAGTTGCCATCGAGACGGCATTGGGTGGAAATATCCAGAATATCGTCACTGAGGATGAAGAGACTGCGAAGAAGATGATCTCTTTCTTAAAAGAGAACCGTCTGGGACGTGCAACTTTTTTACCTCTTACAAGTGTAGATGGAAAAGGCAACTTTAAAAATATGGATGCCCTAAAAGAACCGGGCGTCATTGGACTTGCCAATACGTTAGTTAAAACAGAGGCAAAATACGAGGGCGTGACTGCCTACCTGTTAGGAAGAGTGATCGTCACAGAGAATATTGATTTTGCAATCAAACTGGCAAAGAAGAATCATTATTCCCTTCATATCGTAACGTTAGAGGGAGAGTATTTAAGCCCGGGTGGCTCCATGACAGGTGGTGCATTCCGCAATAACAGTAATCTTCTCGGAAGAAACCGTGAGATCGAAGAATTAGAGGAACTGATCAGCAAGTCAGAACAGAAGATAAAGGAAAGCCGCAACCGTCTGGAGGATATCAAGACAGCACAGAGTCTGCTCGTGGATGATATCGAAGCCAATAAGGCAGAACTACAGGAGCAGCTGATTTTACAGAATACGGCAAAAATGAATGTGGATCGTGCAGCGGCGCAGAAGAACGAAAGTGAAAATGTGTATGCGGGACTGATCGCAGAAAACCATGAGATAGAGAAACAGCTTCAGGAAATCAACGATAATAAAGCAAAGATATCAGAAGAAATTGAATATGTGAAAAACCGTGAGAGCCAGATTGAGGAAGAAAATAAGAACTTCCAGCAAATTCTGGATGCGAAAAGTGCAGACGTGGAATCTGCCACAAATGCGGTATCACAGGTGACATTAGAACTTGCGGGAATCCGCCAGAAGGCAGAATTCGTAATGGAAAATCTCACACGTATCCAGAGCGAGATCAGGCGGTTTGACGACGAGCGCGAAGGCGTGTTAAACGAAGCGAAGAATGCGAAAGCAGATGTGGAGAAGAAACGTCAGGATATCGAGGAGATTAAAAAGACAATTTTAAACTCCACAGATTATCAAAAAGAGCAGGAGAATGCTTTAAAAGAGCATACCCGGAAGAAAGAGGAGATGTCTGCTTCCTACAAGGGATTTTTCCAGAAACAGGAGGATGTTTCCAGGAAAATCGCAGACCTGGATAAAGAGATTTACCGTTTGAACAGTCAGAGAGAAAAACTCGAAGAAGCCGGAAACTACCAGACGAATTATATGTGGGAGGAGTACGAGCTGACACTGCATGCGGCGATGGAGCTGAGGGATGAGGCATTTTCAGATCTTGCGGATCTGAAAAAACAGATCGCCGGCATCAAAGATGACATTCGGAAATTGGGTGATGTCAATGTCAATGCCATTGAAGATTACAAAGAAATCTCGGAGCGTTACGGTTTCTTAAAGGGACAGCATGATGATCTGATCGAGGCTGAAAAGACTTTGGTCGGAATTATTGAAGAACTGGATACCGGAATGCGCAAACAGTTTATGGAAAAATTTGCAGAGATCCAGCGCGAGTTTGACAAAGTGTTTAAGGAGCTTTTCGGTGGTGGAAAAGGAACGCTTGAGCTGGTGGAAGATGAGGATATTTTAGAGTGCGGCATCCGTATCATCGCACAGCCGCCAGGAAAGAAATTGCAGAACATGATGCAGATGTCCGGTGGAGAAAAATCACTCACAGCGATCTCACTGCTTTTTGCGATCCAGAATTTAAAACCTTCCCCATTCTGTCTGTTAGACGAGATCGAGGCGGCACTCGACGATTCCAACGTCGGCCGCTTTGCAAAATACTTACATAAGCTGACAAAAAGTACACAGTTTATTGTCATTACCCACAGACGTGGCACCATGGCTGCAGCGGATCGTCTGTACGGTATCACCATGCAGGAAAAAGGTGTTTCCACATTAGTTTCGGTCAATCTGATCGATGATGATCTGAGCAACTAATTCAGAGGACACAATGGGACAAATCATATAGAAACGAGGAAAAAGGGATGAGCGAAGAAAAAAAAGGCTTCTGGAGCCGTCTGGTTTCCGGACTGAGCAAGACGAGGGATAATATTGTTTCCGGCATTGATGCGGTATTCAATGGATTTTCCAATATTGATGACGATTTCTATGAAGAGATCGAAGAGATTCTCATTATGGGTGATATCGGTGTCAATGCAACGGAAGCTATCATTGAGAACCTGAAGAAAAAAGTAAAGGAAAATCATATCAAAGATCCGGTAGAGTGCAAGGAACTTCTGATCAACAGTATCAAAGAGCAGATGGATGTCGGAGAGACAGCCTATCGTTTTGAAAACGAGAAATCTGTGGTGCTGGTGATCGGTGTCAACGGTGTTGGAAAGACGACATCCGTTGGAAAGCTTGCCGGAAAATTAAAAGATCAGGGCAAAAAAGTTGTCCTTGCAGCAGCAGATACATTCCGTGCCGCAGCCGGAACACAGCTTCAGGAGTGGGCAAACCGCGCCGGAGTGGAGATGATCGGCGGACAGGAAGGCGCTGATCCGGGAGCTATCGTATATGATGCGGTGGCAGCAGCAAAAGCGCGGAATGCAGATGTACTTTTATGTGATACCGCAGGCAGACTTCACAATAAAAAGAATCTGATGGAGGAACTCCGCAAGATCAACCGTATTCTGGAAAAAGAATATCCGGATGCGTTCCGCGAGACACTGGTCGTTCTGGATGCAACGACCGGACAGAATGCTTTGGCACAGGCAAGAGAGTTCGCGGAAGTGGCAGATATCACAGGAATTATCCTGACGAAAATGGATGGAACTGCCAAGGGTGGAATCGCTGTTGCAATCCATTCAGAACTTGGCATTCCGGTAAAATATATCGGAGTCGGGGAGACAATCGAGGATCTGCAGAAATTCGATTCCAATCAGTTTGTGAATGCATTATTTGATGTACAGGAGGACAAATCCTCTCCTCGCCCATGAGGAGCATATTTCATGATATGAAATTGGATTTTTTCTTCGAAAAAACAAGGAGGATTAATATGCTTACATTAGACAAGTTTGAAGAGGCTTCCGAAAAGGTAAAGGAAGTCACGACAGAGACAAAACTGGTTTACAGTGATTATTTCAGCCAGCAGACAGGAAACAAGGTTTATTTAAAACCGGAGAATATGCAGTTTACAGGCGCATATAAAGTGCGTGGTGCATATTATAAGATCAGTACACTGACCGAGGAGGAAAGAGCGAAGGGACTTATCACTGCCTCCGCAGGAAATCACGCGCAGGGTGTTGCCTATGCTGCAAAATGTTATGGATGCAAGGCAGTCATTGTCATGCCTACCACAACACCGCTCATCAAAGTAAACCGTACCAAGAGCTACGGCGCAGAGGTTGTGCTTTACGGAGATGTGTATGATGAGGCATGCCAGAAGGCTTACGAACTCGCAGAGAAAGAGGGATACACATTTATTCATCCATTTGATGATCTCGCAGTTGCAACCGGTCAGGGTACGATCGCAATGGAAATCTTCAAAGAGCTTCCGTTGGTAGAATATATTCTTGTACCGATCGGTGGAGGCGGACTTGCAACAGGTGTTTCCACTCTTGCAAAATTATTAAATCCAAAGATCAAAGTGATCGGTGTAGAACCGGCAGGAGCAAACTGTATGCAGGCGTCTTTTGCAGCAGGAAAAGTGACAACTCTTCCGACTGTCAGCACGATTGCAGATGGTACAGCCGTTAAGACACCGGGCAGCAAGATTTTCCCTTATATCCGGCAAAATTTGGATGATATTATCACAGTGGAGGATGATGAGCTGGTAGCGGCTTTCCTTGACATGGTAGAAAACCATAAGATGATCGTGGAAAATTCAGGACTTTTAACCGTAGCAGCATTAAAACATCTGGATGTAACTGACAAACGAATTGTATCCATTTTAAGTGGCGGTAATATGGATGTCATCACCATGTCCTCTGTCGTACAGCAGGGATTGATCTTAAGAGACAGAATCTTTACTGTGTCTGTTCTGCTTCCGGATAAGCCGGGCGAACTCTGCAAAGTGTCCGGTATTATTGCGGCACAGCAGGGAAATGTCATCAAATTGGAACACAATCAGTTTGTTACAACAAACCGAAGCGCAGCCGTGGAACTTCGTATTACATTAGAGTGTTTTGGCACAGATCACAAGAAACAGATCATCAAAGCGCTGGAAAAAGAAGGGTACAAACCAAAGGTTGTCCGCACCAGCTTATAAGATTTATAAGTAATACTAAATTGAATCTTGGCAGATAATCATATATGATGGTTGTGTATTTGTGACTTTTTAGTGAAAGGGGTATTATCAATGAAAAAAATAGAGGAGTATGTAAGAACCATACCGGATTTTCCGGAACCGGGCATTATGTTCCGTGATGTAACAAGCGTATTACAGGATCCGGATGGATTAAAGCTGGCGATCGATTCCATGATCAAACTGTTGGATGGAGTAGATTTTGACATTATTGCAGGTGCGGAGTCCAGAGGATTTATCTTTGGAATGCCGATTGCCTATGCACTTGGAAAAGCTTTTATTCCGGTTCGTAAAAAAGGAAAACTTCCTTGTGAGACAGTCTCAGCAGAATATGATCTTGAATATGGAAAAGCAGAGATCGAGATCCATAAGGATGCGGTCAGACCGGGACAGAAGGTTGTATTAGTGGATGACCTGATCGCAACCGGAGGAACCATGGAGGCAAGCTGTAAATTAGTAGAGCAGCTTGGCGGCGAAGTTGTAAAAATCCTTTTCTTAATGGAGTTAGCAGGGTTAAAAGGACGTGAAAAACTGGCAAAATATGATGTAGCCTCTGTGATCACATACGAAGGAAAATAACCTTATAAAATATGAAGATGTTATGTAGTCACGTCAGGAGAGACCGTGACTGTAAAATGATGTAAGACAAAGTTGGAGATTAGAAATGTTAGAGAAAATGTTTAAATTAAAAGAGAACAACACGACTGTGAAAACAGAAGTGTTAGCGGGTATCACCACATTTATGACAATGGCGTATATCCTTGCAGTCAATCCATCCATGCTCGCAGCAGCAGGAATGGATAAGACGGCAGTTTTGATGGCGACCTGTATCGCTTCCTTTATTGGAACACTGGCAATGGCAATGCTTGCAAATTATCCATTTGCACTTGCCCCGGGTATGGGATTAAATGCTTATTTTGCATACACGGTATGTGGCGCAATGGGATACGACTGGAAAATCGCCCTGATGGCAGTTTTTGCAGAAGGTCTGATTTTTATCGTGCTCTCCCTTACTAATGTGCGTGAGGCGATCTTCAATGCGATCCCTACCACTCTGAAAAAAGGTGTGAGTGTCGGTATCGGTTTCTTCATCGCATTTTTAGGTTTACAGGATGGCCACATTGTTGTAAATAACGATTCCACACTTGTTACGATCGTTGACTTTACAGGAGATTTCCATACACTTGGAATCGGAGCGATCCTTGCACTGATCGGTCTTTTTATCATCTCTATTTTATATATCAGAGGTGTAAAAGGAGCAATCCTCATCGGTATTGCTGCCACATGGATCTTAGGAATGATCGCTCAGGCAGCTGGTCTTTATATCCCGGATGCAGAAGCAGGATTTTATTCTTTATATCCGGTCTGGGGACTGACAGATTTCACTTCTTTAGGAGAGACATTCGGACAGTGCTTTAAAGCAGATTTTTCTACGGTAAGAGTATTTGATTTTGTGGTTATTATTTTATCCTTCTTATTCGTTGATATGTTTGATACATTAGGAACTTTGATCGGTGTAGCAAACAAAGCACAGATGTTAGATGAGAATGATAAACTTCCAAGGATCAAACAGGCACTGCTCGCAGATGCGATTGCAACAAGTGCAGGTGCAGTTCTCGGTACTTCCACAACCACTACGTTTGTTGAGAGTTCTTCCGGTGTGGCAGAAGGTGCAAGAACAGGTCTTGCTTCTGTAGTGACAGGTTTCTTATTCCTGCTTGCTATTTTCTTCTCACCAATTTTCTGCGCAATCCCGGGATTCGCAACAGCTCCGGCATTGATCTTCGTAGGATTTTTAATGGTAACAACGGTGATCTCGATTGACTTTACGGATATGACAGAGGCAATTCCAGCTTACTTATGTATGCTCGCAATGCCACTGATGTACAGCATTTCAGAAGGTATCGCAATCGGTGTTATCTCTTACGTTGTGATCAATGTGATCTGCGGTAAGGCAAAGAAAATCACACCGTTAATGTATGTACTTGCTGTATTGTTTGTATGTAAGTATATCTTCTTATAAAAGAGCGTGAACCAGATGAAATATGTTCCATTTATGATCTGCGTGATTGTGTTTATTTTCACAAGTGCAGGGTATTTTATCACAGATAAGAAAACAGAAAAAATATATGGAGCACTTTCGATAGTAAGCATCGCGTGTGCGATTGTGCAGGCGGCGATCGTGTTTTAAGAGATAAAGGCAGAGAACCGGATACCCGATGAAAAGTTGGGCACCCGGTTCTTTGTTTATTTTGCTGAAAATTTTCGAAAGTATTGTTTCTATTATTCAAATATGGTACAGTAGCGTTAATCAGAAATCGAACAGGCACAAGTCTGAGTGCGAAAGGCTGCTGGTACAGTCATATATTTAGGAACAAACAGGATTATCAACACAGACCATATCGGTCGTATATCCCAATGATTTTAATTTGATAATGAAAAGCAGAGTGGTTATTGAAACTATTTGTTTTTCTACTGAAAAATCAGGTTACTTAAGAAGGAGAAAATGCCTATGATTTATAGAAAAGTGAATACGAATCTTTCGGAGACTTTAGATGAGATCGGACTGCAGAAAGCAAAGAGGGATGACTATGCCAAGTGTATTCTGGCAGATCCACAGGTACTTGCGAGAATTGTAAAAAATGTGGTGACAGAATTTGAGCAAATGTCCGTGGAAGAAATTATTCCCTGTATTGGGGAGCCGACAGTTACATTGAGCGTGCCGGAACTTCTCAGTGTGAAAAATTTAAGCATCGGAACAGAAGATATTGAAGAAGAAAACGGAAAAATAGTTTACGATATTCGATTTCCGTTGTATCATAAAGAAAAGACGATGAAGTTTTTGATCAATATTGAAGCTCAGAAAAGTACAAAGGTTTCGAAACTCAAATATCACATAGAGAACCGTATGACCTATTATATTTCCCGGATGATCTCATCCCAGAAAAATGTAGAGTTTATCAATTCTTCCTATGATGATTTAAAACCTGTATACAGCATCTGGATCTGTATGGATACGGGAAAGGAAGAAGATTCCATTATTAAATTAGGACTGGAAGCGAATATGATATATGGTGAAAGCATATGGAAACCTGATCTTTCACTGATAAACGGAGCTATTATCAGAATCCGTGAAAATGCAGATGCAGAGGTATCCAAAAACAAATTGATTGCAATGCTAGAGCTTCTTTTTTCACAGACACCCAGAGAAACCAAGAAAAAGAAACTGGAAGAAGATTATGATTTTGTGATGTCGACAGAGATGGAAGGATGTGTGGATGATATGTGTAATATAAGTGATCTTTTTGAAGAACAGGTAACGGAAAGGGTTACAGAACGAGTGACAGAACGAGTGACAGAAGAGGTTACAGAACGTGTGACAGAACAAACCCTGATTTCAAAGGTCGTGAAGAAAATAAAACGAGGCAAGAATGTTGCAGAGATTGCGGATGAACTTGAGGAGACAGTCGAGACGATCACACCTGTTTATGAAGCAGCGCTCAAAGCCGCACCGGATTATGATGAGGCAGCAATCTATGAGACACTGAAAAAATAGTCAAAAGCAAAATTACAGGTGTCAAGCAAAAATCCTTTACTGTAAAGAAAAAATGCTTGACACCTGTTTTGTTTTATGTTATCTTAGCAAAGGTGCCGATGTATGAATAGTAAAATAAAGGCATGGTGTGAAGAATGGAAGAAAAAATCGAACAGGCTTATCTCTATGACTTCTACGGAGAACTGCTGAACGAACACCAGAGAAGAATCTATGAGGACTTCGTGTTCAATGACCTTTCTCTTGGAGAGATTGCAAACGAAGAGGGAATCAGCCGCCAGGGGGTACATGATATGATTAAGCGGTGTACCAAGTCTCTGGAAGGATATGAAGAAAAACTTCATCTGATTGCAAAGTTTCAGTCAGCAAAGCAGAAAGTAGCACAGATTGATGCACTGGCGAAGGAGTTTCATTCCAGTCACAATGAAGCGATTATGGAGGAGATCGAGCAGATTTCCAATCAGATTTTAGAGGAGCTATAAGATGGCATTTGACAGTTTATCTGAAAAACTTCAAAATGTATTCAAAAACCTGCGAAGCAAAGGTCGTTTGACAGAGGATGATGTCAAGGCAGCTTTGAAGGAAGTTAAGATGGCTCTTTTAGAAGCGGATGTTAACTTCAAAGTCGTAAAGCAGTTTGTAAAAGATGTGCAGGAACGCGCAATCGGACAGGACGTGATGAACGGACTGAATCCTGGGCAGATGGTCATTAAGATTGTAAATGAAGAGATGGTGAAGCTGATGGGCTCTGAGACAACAGAGATTAAGCTTCAGCCGGGAAAAGCATTGACAGTCATTATGATGGAAGGTTTACAGGGTGCAGGTAAAACAACCACCGCAGCAAAGCTTGCAGGAAAGTTTAAGCTGAAAGGAAAGAAAGTTTTACTGACTGCCTGTGATATTTATCGTCCGGGTGCGATTGAACAGTTACAGATCAATGGTGAGAAGCAGGGCGTGGAAGTATTTTCCATGGGAGATAAGATCAAACCTGTGAACATTGCCAAAGCAGCAATCGAGCATGCGACAAAGAATGAATTTAATATTGTAATCCTGGATACAGCAGGACGTCTTCATATTGATGATGACATGATGGCTGAGTTGCAGGAAATCAAAGAGAATGTTACCGTTCATCAGACCGTTTTAGTTGTGGATGCCATGACTGGACAGGATGCAGTGAATGTAGCCAAGATGTTTGATGAAAAGGTTGGCATAGATGGTGTGATCTTAACGAAGTTAGACGGTGACACCAGAGGTGGTGCGGCACTTTCAATCCGTGCTGTTACCGGAAAACCTATTTTATATGTAGGTATGGGAGAAAAACTTTCTGATCTGGAGCAGTTTTATCCTGACAGAATGGCTTCAAGAATCCTTGGTATGGGTGATGTGCTGACATTGATCGAGAAAGCACAGGCTGATATCGATGAGGAGCAGGCAAAGCGTATTGAGCAGAAGATGCGCAAAAATGAATTTGACTTTGAGATGTATCTGGAATCTATGAGTCAAATGAAGAAAATGGGTGGATTATCCAGTATCCTTGGAATGATGCCCGGTCTTGGAATGGGAATGGGCAAAGGAAAGATGCCTGAGATCGATCAGGAAGCAGCTGAGAAGAGTATGGCGCGCACCGAAGCAATCATTTATTCCATGACACCGGAAGAGAGACGTAATCCGTCGCTTATGAATCCGAGCCGCAAGAACCGCATTGCAAAAGGTGCAGGAGTTGATATTGCGGAAGTAAATCGTCTGGTAAAACAGTTTGAACAGATGAAAAAGATGATGAAACAGATGCCAGGCATGATGAAAAAAGGTAAAAGAGGAATGTTCAAAGGGCTTCCTTTTTAATAAATTTTTAGCAATCACGTAGGAGGTGAAATGACATGGCAGTAAAGATCAGATTAAGAAGAATGGGACAGAAGAAAGCTCCTTTCTATAGAATCGTAGTTGCAGATTCCAGATCCCCAAGAGACGGAAGATGTATCGAAGAGATCGGAACTTATGATCCAACAAAAGATCCAAGCGAATATCATGTAAATGAAGAGTTAGCAAAGAAATGGTTAGCTAACGGAGCTCAGCCAACAGATACAGTAGCTAGAATCTTCAAAAATGCTGGAATCGAAAAATAAGATTAGTGAGGTGGTCTAATGAAAGAATTAGTTGAAGTAATTGCCAAATCACTAGTTGATTACCCGGACGAAGTTGTTGTGACAGAGACCGAGAATGAGAAAGCCATCGTGTTGGAGCTGCGCGTTGCACAGTCTGACATGGGTAAGGTAATCGGCAAACAGGGTAGAATTGCAAAAGCAATCCGTGCCGTTGTGAAGGCAGCAGCCTCAAAAGAAGAAAAAAAAGTTATTGTTGAGATTATGCAGTAACATGATGGGCTATCCCAGTTGTCTGGGATAGCTTTTTCCTTACCATGCTAATTTGGATAGCAGAAGAAAGTTGATAAAGGAGATTACATGGAAGATTTATTACAGGTAGGTGTAATAACAACCACACATGGTGTCAGGGGAGAAGTGAAAGTATTTCCTACGACGGATGATCCGGCAAGATTTAAAAAACTGAAAAACGTTGTTTTGGATACCGGAAAAGAGTTAGTCGACCTTGAAGTTGCCGGTGTGAAATTTTTCAAAAATATGGTTATTGTCAAGTTCAAGGGAATTGACAATATCAATGACGTGGAAAAATATCGCAAAAAGAGTTTGTATGTCACCCGTGAAAATGCGGTAAAATTAAAGAAAAACGAGTACTTTATCGCAGATCTGATCGGTTTGCAGGCAGAGTCGGACGAGGGGGAAGATTTAGGCGAATTGAGCGATGTTCTCCAGACAGGTGCGAATGATGTATATGTTTTAAGCAAAGAGGGAACGGATGATATTTTGCTTCCGGCAATCAGAGAGTGCGTCAAAGAAGTTGATCTGGAAAATGGAAAAATCATTGTTCATTTACTTCCGGGACTTCGTGAGCTGAACGAGAAATGAATTTGACGAACGGCGAATGTTCACCATAAAGCCGTGCTTTATGATATAGCAGAGAGACAGGAGTTCATAAAGAATGAATTTTCATATATTAACATTATTTCCGGATATGGTCATGCAGGGATTGTCTACCAGCATTATCGGAAGAGCAAAAGACAGAGGACTGCTTTCCATTGAGGCAGTAAATATCAGGGATTACACGCTGGAACGTCATAAAAAAGTGGATGATTATCCTTACGGAGGCGGCGCAGGCATGCTCATGCAGGCACAGCCGGTATATGATGCGTGGAAGTCTGTTGTGGATCGTATTGGATACAAGCCAAGGACGGTTTATCTGACACCGCAGGGACCGACATTCACACAACCGATGGCAAAAGACCTGGCTCAGGAAAAAGATCTGATTTTATTATGCGGTCATTACGAAGGCATCGATGAGCGTGTGTTAGAAGAGATTGTGACCGATTATGTTTCGATTGGCGATTATGTGCTTACAGGAGGGGAACTTCCTGCGATGGTCATGGTGGATGCAATCTCGCGCATGGTACCTGGGGTTCTTACGAATGATGAATCGGGTTCCACGGAATCATTTGAAGGTAATCTGTTGGAATATCCACAGTACAGCCGCCCGGAAGAGTGGATGGGGAAAAAAGTTCCTTCCATCCTGTTGTCCGGTGATCATAAAAAAGTAGATGAATGGCGGAGAGAACAGGCAATCTTGCGGACAATCGAGCGCAGACCGGATCTGCTGAAAAAAGCGGAACTCACGAAAAAAGAGCAGATGAAATATCAGGAATATCTGTAACTATTTTATGAGGTCTGCATATATGCCATGCAGATCCTGTGAAAATGTTACGAGAGAAGGAGCAGGTTTTGATATGAATAACTATACAAGATCAATATGGGTATTAACGCTTGGCATGGCAGCACTGGTCATTGCTTTTCTTTCTCCGCTTTTTGGAATTCTCTTTGGAATTGCAGCGATTATTCTGGGGAAGAAGACCATGTCGGAGGTAAAATCTAAAATGGCATATGCCGGATTCTGGATAGGCATTGCTGCGGTTGCAGTTGGAATAGCGTTCTGGATCATCAGTGTTATTTATTTGTTGTAAAATGTGAAAAGCGCTTGACTTTTCCGTGAAAGCATGGTAATGTTAACGAGTTGTGAATAAAGGAGATGGTCCTCTGTTACGAATAGGCGTATTAAGAACATCCAAATAATAGGAGGTCACAAAATGAACGCAAGTGAAATTATTAAAAGCATTGAAGCAGAACAGTTAAAAGCTGAAGTACCTGAATTCCGTGTTGGTGATACTGTAAAAGTTTACGGTAAAATCAAAGAAGGAAACCGTGAAAGAATCCAGGTTTTCGAAGGTGTTGTAATTAAGAGACAGGGTGGAAGTAACCGTGAGACATTCACAGTTAGAAAGATTTCTAATGGATGTGGCGTTGAGAAAACCTGGCCATTACATTCTCCAAACGTTGAGAAAGTAGAAGTAGTTCGCGCTGGTAAAGTAAGAAGAGCTAAATTATTCTACTTAAGAGACCGTGTTGGTAAGAAAGCTAAAGTAAAAGAATTAGTAAAATAGTTCAATGCATGCGTGAGCCATAGAGAGAGCAGCCGCTTTTTCTATGGCTTTTCTTATTCAGGTCAAGAAGACATGCATGTTGCATTTTACGAGGAGCAGAAAAAATGAGTACATTGCGGGAAAAGAGGAAAAAAGAACGGAGAGCATTAAGGCGGAGAAAAACAGCCGATTGGACAGTTGTGCTGATACTCTGTGCCATTGCCGTATGCTGTGGAGGCTATCTGATCTATCATCACTGGAGTGTGAAACAGCGGGAACTGGAGTACGAAAAACTCCGGCAGGAAGAGACGTTAAGTGCTGCAACAGAGACGGTTATCGCAGAGCCGGAGACAGAGGAGAGCACAGAAGAAACAGTGATCTACTGTGATCCGGTCTATGATTTCGGACAGTTGCATGAACAGAATGAAGATATTTACGCATGGATCGTTGTGCCGGGAACGCAGGTAGACTATCCGCTGTTACAGTCTGAGACAGACAATTATTATCTGGATTATAACTTAGACCACAGCAAGGGATATCCGGGCTGCATTTACACCAATCAATGTAACCGGAAAGATTTCTCGGATTATAATACGGTACTATATGGACATAACATGAAAAATGGTTCCATGTTTGGAAGTATTCACAGCTTTGAGGATGAAACGTTTTTTGACGGGCATCCGTATATTTATGTGTATACGGAAAATGAACGTCTGACTTATGAAATCTACGAGGCGGCGAAGTTTACAGATGTGTACATTCCGTCAGAGTATGTGATCAGCAGTAAGGACGACAGAGATCAGTTTTTGGCGGATGTCAGAGAAAAAGTTTCTGACAATAAATTACACGTCCGGGAGGATATGGAAATCGGAGAGGATGACAGACTTATTACACTTTCCACCTGTGTAAGCGGTGAGCGAAATCATCGTTATCTGGTGATCGGGGTACTTGTTGAGACGGCGCTTTACCGGTAAAGGGGCGGAATAATATATTTATAAAATCTGGAAAATCCGATTCTCGAATTGCACACAAACGTGCTTTGTGGTAATCTATAACGTGTATTTGTATACAGACGATAGGGCAGAGGAAAGCAAAAGTGAGAAGAAGACGGAGTGGACTAAATTTCGGAAGAAGAAAGAAAAAAGTAAACATGACCATTGTAAAGGAAATCTTAAGCTGGACAGTTGAGATTTTGATTACTCTGGTCATTGCTTTTACATTTGTATATTTTATCGGATTGCGGACCAGCGTGGTGGGGCAGTCCATGTCAGAAACATTGGAAAGTGGAGACGAAATTCTGGTAAATCGGTTCATTTATAAGGTGTCCGATCCAAAGCCGAATGACATTATTGTGTTTCTTCCAAACGGGAATGAAAAATCACATTACTATGTAAAGCGCGTGATTGCAGTGCCGGGAGACACGGTATTGATTCAAAATGGTGCTGTTTATGTGAATGGGGAACTTTTTGATGAGAAAGTTGATGTGTCTGCCATCGAGGAGGCAGGGCTTGCATCGGAGGAACTAAAACTCGAGGATGATGAATATTTTGTCCTTGGAGATAACCGCAATAACAGTGAGGACAGCCGCTATGCCAATATTGGAAATGTGAAAAAAGATTACATTATTGGAAAAGCATGGTTCCGTGTATCTCCGTGGAAAAAATTTGGATTTATATAAGAAAAGTGAGGAAAAAGTATGCAGTTTCAGTGGTATCCGGGACATATGACGAAAGCAAAACGTCAGATGCAGGAAGACATAAAATTAATTGATCTGGTGATCGAGCTTGTGGATGCGAGAATTCCATTAAGCAGTCGGAACCCGGATATTGATGAGTTGGGAAAAAATAAAGCGCGACTGATCATCATGAACAAATCAGATTTGTCAGATGAGAATCAGAACAAAGAATGGGCAGCCTATTTTAAAAAGATGGGCTACTATGTTGTCGGTCTGGATGCGAGAACCAAGACAGGCATGAAAACAGTTACAAATGTAGTAATGGAAGCCTGTAAGGAAAAGATTGAGCGTGACAGAAGAAGAGGAATCTTAAATCGTCCTGTCCGTGCGATGGTAGTCGGAATTCCAAATGTTGGAAAATCGACGTTTATCAATTCCTATGCGGGAAAGGCATGTGCCAAAACTGGAAATAAACCGGGTGTGACAAAAGGAAAACAGTGGATCAGACTGAACAAAAATCTGGAATTACTGGATACACCGGGAATTTTGTGGCCGAAATTTGAAGATCAGATGGTTGGACTGCGTCTTGCACTGATCGGGGCAATCAAAGATGAAATTTTGAATATTGATGAATTGTCACTGGAGCTGATCAAAGTTCTGACAAGAGATTATGCCGGAATTTTAACAGACCGCTATGGTGTAGATGAGACACAAACTCCGGTGAAGATTTTAGAGCAGATTGCAGAGAACCGCAAATGCATTTCCAAAGGAAACGAATTAGATTACAGCAAGGCAGCAGCACTTCTGATCGATGAATTCCGGGGTGGCAGGCTTGGAAAGATTACGCTGGAAAAACCTTCCGGTCAGGAAACACAGGAGCAGGGTTAGGCGCTGTGCCTGCTAAGGCGGATAGGATCGGGGATTTGTATATTGCAGAAAAAGGAAATGTGAACAGAATGGCAGAGAAAAAAATCGGTGAGATCAAAGAAGAACTTAAGGCAGTGGACGATGAGAAACTGCCTTCTTTTATAGAAACATATGAAAAAGACGAGCGTTCCGGTGTTGTGAAAATCGTAGAGCAGGCAAAGAAACGGTTTGAAAAATTAGAGGCAGAGAAGCTGCGCATTGAAAATCTGAAAAAATATGAGCGGGAATATGCAGATTGTGGTTATATCTGTGGGATTGACGAAGTCGGAAGAGGACCGCTTGCCGGTCCGGTGGTAGCAGGGGCAGTCATTTTGCTGAAAGACTGTGATATTTTATATATCAATGATTCCAAGAAGCTTTCTGCGGCAAAGCGGGAAGAATTGTATGATGTGATCATGGAAAAGGCAGTTGCGGTAGGTATTGGAATGGCAAGCTCACAGAGGATTGACGAGATCAATATTTTGCAGGCAACTTATGAGGCAATGCGTGAGGCTATAAGCAAATTAAGCGTAAAACCCGATATATTATTAAATGATGCGGTCACGATTCCCGGAGTTTCCATCAGACAGGTGCCAATTATCAAAGGAGATGCAAAAAGTATTTCCATTGGGGCAGCGAGCATTGTTGCGAAGGTTACAAGGGACCGCCTGATGGTAGAGTATGACAAGATTCTGCCACAGTATGGATTCGCATCCAATAAAGGCTATGGTTCGGCGGAACATATCAAGGCATTGCAGGAAGTTGGACCATCTCCGATACATCGTGCCAGCTTTATCAAAAATTTTGTTTAAGGGATATGGACTACCGTATTAGAAATTGCTTCTGATCGCAGGAAAAATTTTACTATAGAGGAAGTTTGTATCAAGTGAGGCGAAACCATGCACATATCCGATATGTTAGGACAATACAACAGAAATATTTCAAGCGGAACAGAAGAGTTGAAGGCAGCTTCCGGTATGCAGAAAGTAGTATCTACACTGGAAGAATTGTCTTCTGGAAGTGTTTTTGAGGGAACCGTCAGTTCTGTGAAGAACGGAAAAGTGACTCTGGCACTTAGCGATGGACAGACGATCACAGCAAGATTGTCTGGAAAAGTGCCGCTTTCGCAGGGAACGCCGATGTTTTTTCAGGTAAAAAGCAATGACGGTGCGACCATTGAAATCAAACCGTACACAGGCGCTGGCAGTGGAGGAAATCCAATTCTTACCAATGCACTGACGGAAGGAACCGTACCTGTGACGGAGCGGAATCTTGCAATGGTCGATGCCATGATGAAAGAGCAGATGCCAATTGATAAGCAAAGCCTTTTAAATATGGCAAGGATCGCGAATATGAATCCTGGTGTAGATATTACTACGGTTGTAAATATGACAAAGCTTGGAATTCCGGTTTCGCCGGAGATGGCAGCGCAGTTTGAAAATTACATGACAGATGAGCATGCCATTTTACAGGAGATGGATCAGGCGATGAATGAACTGGCTGATCTTGCGGGCTCAGGCGATCTGACACCGGATCAGGCGGTACAGATGAATCAGAAGATTGTCACGATCCTTCTTTCGGAGCAGACTGTTACCGGAGCACCAGTCAATGCAGAGGGGCAGATAGAAACCGGTGGACAGACAACGGCAGAAGGGCAGATTGTGACTGGCGGACAGATAATGGCAGAAGGACAGATTGTGACCGGCGGACAGACAACGGCGGAAGGACAGATTGTGACCGGTGGACAGACAACGGCAGAAGGACAGATTTTGACTGACGGACGGCTAGGCGCAGAGGAACAGACTGTAAACGGAGAGCAGACCACAACAGCAGGACAAGCCATACAGGAAGGAACAGGTGGTCAGGCACTTGGTGACGTTTTATCAGAGCAGCAGTTTTCAAGTCTTGGCAAGTTATTGCAGAATATTCCTTCATTGGTAGAAAGTACAAAACTTTTCCCGGAAGCGATGGAGCAGGATATTTTTATCGACACGTTGGAGGATGAAAGCGTAGCACAGAATCTGATGACAGAGGACGCTGCATGGAAAGCTGCGGACGGCAAAACGGCATTGGACAAAAATCTGACCGTCTCTGATTTTCTGCGCACAGTGTCACAGATTTTATCTGAAAACAATGGAATGGCATCGCAGAGTATCCAAAAATTATTCGGAAGTGATGCATATAAAAGTCTGCTTCGGAATGTGATGGAACAGCAGTGGTTGATACAGCCGGAAGCGTTGAAACAGGAGAAAAAGATCAGCCAGCTTTACGAAAAATTAGAGCAGCAGATGAGACAGGTGGAAGATGCGCTGAAAGAGGCAGGCGTTACGAAAACCAGATTTCCGGAAACTGCGGCAGAGGTGCGTGGTAATATTGAATTTATGAATCAGCTCAATCAGGCATATACATATGTACAGGTGCCATTGAAGATGTCCGGTCAGAATGCAAACGGAGAACTTTATGTATACACGAATAAAAAGAATCTGAGAGACCCTGATGCAGAGCTGAGCGCTTTTTTACACCTGGATCTGGAACACCTTGGCTCTACCGATGTCTCGGTGAAAATGCAGCATCGGAATGTCAAAACAAATTTTTATTTGGCTGACGATGCGTCCTATGATCTTGTGGAAAAGTATCTGCCTGTGCTGGAACAAAAGCTGAAAGACAAAGGTTATCAGTGTACCATAACGATGACAAAGGAAGAAAAGAAGGTCAGCTTTGGGGATGATTTCCTGCGGAAAGACATGCCACAGACGGGAACACTGCATCGGTATTCGTTTGATGTGAGAGCCTAGTATATCAGATACAAAACAGAGGTGGTGAGCGGATATGGCATGGGATAATGAAAAGAAAAAAGTAAAAACAGCGGTAGCAGTAGCATATGAGCCGGGAGATAAAGCACCGAAGATCCTTGCCAGCGGCAGGGGCGAAGTGGCAGAAAAGATCATCGCAAAGGCAAAAGAAAATGATGTCCCTTTCTATAAAGATAATAAGCTGGCGGAGACGCTGTCGAAATTAGAGATCGGGGATGCGATTCCACCGGAACTTTATGAAGTAGTCGCTGAGATTCTTGTGTTTGTGGATGATATGGATAAGATGAAGGCAAAATTGCAGCAGGCAGATATGTTATCATAAATGAAGTGAAATTGCAGCAGATGAATGGCATAATCAAATAGTGTGCTGCAGGAAGTGAATAGAATGAGGGACAGCAGGCACAAAAGAAAGATGCTGCTGTAGAAAAGAGGGTTTTATCAATAAGAGAAGTGTGGGAACTGCCTATGAAAAACTGGCAGGTGCGTATTTGGAGCAGCAGGGGTATGAGATTTTAGAATATAATTACAGATGCCGCATGGGAGAGATCGATATCGTGGCAAGGCATGACGGATATCTTGTGTTTGTGGAAGTGAAATACCGTGCGGACAGTACAGTGGGAAACCCGTTTGAGGCGGTGACTTCTGCAAAGCAGAGAACGATTTCAAAAGTGGCTTCGTATTACTGCCTGACACATGGTTATGGAACATTTACACCTTGCAGGTTTGATGTGGCGGCAGTTTTGGGAGAGCAGATAAAAGTCATTCAGAATGCATTTGACTATCAGGGGTTCTGAGAGGATGAGAGAATGCATTTTCATGGCTGCTTTTTCGCAGGACAAAATCAGGAGAGTTGTAAGTGATATGGAACATAAAAGCTGGAAGCGGAAAAACAATACAGGAGTGCCGGAAGAGGTGATACATCATCCAGGGGCTGGCGTGGAAGTGCCGCTTTTACATTTTCCGTTATTGGAGAAAACAGGAATTGTAAAAGAGGGTTTTACTACAAGACTTGGCGGCGTGAGTGAGGGTATTTTTTCCACCATGAATCTGAGTTTTACAAGAGGAGATGAAGAGGAGGCAGTCCGGGAAAATTACAGAAGACTTGCATCAGCGCTTGATGTGGATTATGATAAATTTGTTTTTACGGATCAGACACATACGACAAATGTAAGAAAAGTGACGGCGGAGGATGCAGGAAATGGACTTACGAGAGAACGGGAATTTCATGATACAGATGGACTGATCACGGATGTGCCGGGCTTAGTATTATCAACGTTCTATGCGGACTGTGTTCCGCTGTATTTTGTCGATCCGGTGCATTGTGCCATCGGGTTAAGCCATTCCGGCTGGCGTGGAACAGTAAACCGCATGGGAAAAGCGACTATCGAGGCGATGCGGAGGGAATATGGAAGCAGACCGGAGGAACTGTGCTGTGCGATCGGACCTTCCATCTGTCAGGACTGCTATGAAGTGAGCGAGGATGTTGCGATGGAGTTTGAGCAGGCATTTGCAGGGCATGAGCGTGAAATCATTCTTGCAAAAGAAAATGGAAAATATCAGCTCGACCTCTGGAAAGCAAACGAAATTGTACTGCTTGATGCAGGTGTCCTGCCAGAACATATAGAAATCACGGACATTTGCACGTGCTGCAATCCTGACTTACTTTTTTCCCACCGCGCAAGCCACGGTAAGCGCGGAAACCTCGGGGCATTTTTATGTTTAAAATAGATAAAGGAGCAAAAGATATGAGTAAAAATTATGTAGATTATATGGTAGAAGAGACAAAGAATATCCTCGCAATCGACAGTCCATCCGGCTACACAAAAGAGGTGGCAGACTATGTCATGGGAGAATACAAAAAACTCGGATATGAGCCAAAACTTACGGTAAAAGGCGGTGTACTCGTACCGATCGGCGGCAGGGACAAAGAGAACGCCGTTCTTTTAGAGGCACATATTGATACGTTAGGTGCCATGGTGGCAGAGATCAAAGCCAACGGAAGACTTCGTGTTACAGCAGTAGGTGGCATGAATGCAAACAATGCAGAGGGAGAAAACTGTAAAGTTGTCACCAGATTTAACGGAAAATATGACGGAACATTACAGCTGATCAACGCTTCCATTCATGTAAACGGAGAATATAACGATACGAAGAGAAGCTATGATTCCGTGGAAGTTGTTCTGGATGAAAAAGTGAAATCAAAAGAGGATGTGGAGAAACTCGGCATTATGACAGGTGATTTTGTCTGCTTTGATCCGAGAACTACGGTGACAGCATCCGGTTACATTAAGAGCCGTTTCTTAGATGACAAATTAAGTGTTGGAATTTTATTGGGCTATGCAAAATATTTGAAAGAGGAAAATGTGACACCGGATCGTATGATTTACCAGCACATCACTGTATTTGAGGAAGTAGGACACGGTGGCGCTGCCTCTGTCCCGGAAGGCGTGACAGAAGTGATCTCTGTGGACATGGGATGTGTCGGTGACGGACTTGCCTGTGATGAGACACAGGTATCTATCTGTGCAAAGGACAGCCACGGACCATATCACTATGATGTGGTAAATGGTCTTGTGAAGGCAGCAAAAGAGAATGGCATTGATTTTGCAGTGGATGTCTATCCATACTATGGTTCAGATGCAGATGTTGCGCTGACCGCCGGATATGATGTGCGCCACGGACTGATCGGTTCGGGTGTATATGCATCACACGGTTATGAGAGAAGCCATGTGGATGGAGTAAAGAATACGTTTGAACTTCTGAAGGCTTATCTCGGATAGCAGAAACGATGCTGCCTTTGAAAAGAATGGCATATTAAAGATTTCTTAATAATATCCTAGGATTATCTTCATTGTAATAGAAGACCTCCCGTGCTATATTAACTGTATGAAGAATGATAGTACACATCATACAGCTAATACAGATGGGAGGTTTGTTATTTGATTCAGTTAAATTACAGGGATGCAAAACCAATTTATGAACAGATCAAAGATGGTCTGAGAAAGCTGGTTATCACGAATTCCCTTATTGCAAATGAAAAGCTGCCCTCCGTGCGGGAAATGGCTTCGAAGCTTGCCATCAATCCAAATACCATCCAGAAGGCATACCGGGAACTTGAGGCAGAGGGATATGTCTATACCGTTGCCGGAAAAGGAACATTCGTCGCCGAGCGGAAAGAAGTGCTGGGTGTCAGAAATGAAGAACTGATGAAGGAATTTGATGAAGTGGTGACGGAACTGTTGTTTTTGGCGACGGATGGGGACAGTTTGAAAACACGTATTGAACAATTGGCTAAAGGGGGAGAGGCACAATGATCCAGGTTCATAATTTAAAGAAAAAGTTTGATGATTTTCAGGCGTTGAACGGCGTGGATATGCATGTGGGAAAAGGTGATATTTATGGACTGGTCGGACCAAACGGAGCAGGAAAGTCTACGTTGATCCGCCATCTTACCGGAGTTTATAAGGCAGATGAGGGAGAGATCCTGATCGACGGTGAACCGGTATTTGAAAACCGGAATATCAAGCAGAGGATGGCTTATATCCCGGATGAACTGTTTTATTTTATGCAGGCAGATACGATGGAGATGAAACGCTTTTATGAAGGCATCTATCCACAGTTTGACAGTAAGCTTTTTTATAAAATGCAGGAATTTTTCCCGACGATCGATGTGAAACGCACTATCAGACGGCTGTCGAAAGGCATGCAGAAACAGGTAGCGTTCTGGCTTGCAATCTGCTGTAAACCGGATCTGCTGATCTTAGACGAACCGGTGGACGGACTTGATCCTGTGATGCGCAGACAGATCTGGAGTATCTTAATGGCGGAAGTGGCAGAGCGGAAAATGACAGTTTTAGTGTCTTCCCATAACCTGAGGGAACTGGAGGATACCTGTGACCATGTGGGCATCATGCACCATGGAAAAATTATGATCGAGCGGTCTTTGAGCGATCTTCAGGGAAATATTTCCAAGATACAGGTGGCATGTCAGAATGGTGTGCCAAAATTGCCGGATGATTTTGAGGTGCTGCATATGGCAAACACAGGGCGTGTCTATACCCTGATCGTAAAAGGTGATCCGAAGGAGGCAGAGAAAGTTCTTCTGACAGAAAATCCTACCATTGTTGATGTGCTTCCGTTGACACTGGAGGAAATCTTTATTTATGAATTGGGAGGTGTGGATTATGAAGTCAAAGACATCCTGCTTTAACAAAACAATTTTCAAAAAAAATATGACACATTTCTGGCCTTTGTGGGCATTGTACAGCTGTTATCTGATCGTTTCGCTTCCGGTCGGACTGTGGTTTAATATGCGGTATTATCTGCAGGATGACAGTTACAGCCAGCTCCAGAGACAGGTTTATGCGATCAGTGGCGCTATGCGGGCAGCCATGAATCCGGTGATCACATTTGCATTTGCAGCAGTGATGATCATGGCAGTGTTTTCCTATCTGTATTCTGCAAAGAATACGAATATGATCCATTCACTTCCGGTGGACAGACGGGAGTTGTTTGTGACGAATATCATATCTGCGTTTGCATTTATGGTCGTTCCGCAGATCCTGACCTTTATTATCACGGTGTTCGTCTGCATTGGTGCACATATCACCAATATCCAGTACATTTTATACTGGTTTGGTGCAGAAGCCGCAATGACGTTTTTTGCACTGGCGCTCGGCGCATTTGTGGCGATGTTTACCGGACAGCTCCTGGCATTTCCGGTGTATTATGTCGTAGTCAATTATCTGTATGTAGGATGCTGGTATCTGATCAACATGGTGATAGAGAGTGTCTGCTTTGGGGTGTCAAACAATTGGAATCCGGGAAAATCCTGTATTTTGTCTCCGATTTACTATCTGACAAACAATCTGCGGATACAGTCAGTAGAAAACAGTGAGTATGTGACGGTTGGAATCGAGTTTAAGGGTGCATATCTGCTCGGGATTTATGCAGTGGCAGGTGTGGTATTCCTGATCGCAGCCTATCAGTTGTATAAATGGAGAAAATTGGAGACTGCAGGTGACCTTATCAGCATGCGGGGAATCAAGCCGGTGTTCCGCTGGGGCGTGGCTGTCTGCGCCGGTCTGCTTGGAGGAACTGCCGTTGCTGACACGATCGGAAACAGTTTTTCTTCGGCAAAGGTACATTTTTGGATACTTGCAGCAGGCACCCTGATCTTTGGTGCGATCGGCTTTTTTGTGGCGGAGATGCTTATTGAGAAGAATTTCCGTGTGTTCCACAAAAAGAGAGTTGGGGAATGGGCAGTCTTAACGGTTGTTCTGGCAGCATTTCTGGGTGCACTGAAACTGGATCTATTCCGGATCGAAGGAAAAATACCGGATGTTTCAGAGGTTAAGGTGGTATCGCTCAATCTGGACTATAAGCTCCGCTATACCGAACCGGATGATATTCAGAAGATTATAGATTTCCAGAAAGAGATCCTGGCACAGAAAGAAGAGTGCCTGAGCGCAGAGAACCAATATTATCTCTCAATCACATATACCCTGAAGGATGGTAAGAAGCTGCGGAGAAGTTATACAGTTCCGGTTGGGCAGGCTGCGGCTGCGGACAAAGATTCTGTCGTCGCAAAAGTGACTGCGTTAGAGAGTGATCCGGATAAGATGATGCAGAACATGTTTGGCAATTACTATAAGACGAATGAGTATTATGCCGGCAGTATTTCATTTGTAGATGAGAACGGCAGAACAGAGGATTACCGTTTTACACAGGAAGAGCTTGACGCTGTCATGGAGGCGGTGCAGAAAGATGTGGAAGCGGGAAACATGACGTACTATCAACTTTATTCGCTCCGTGCCGGTGATGAGGATAACACGTACAGGGATCGTTATTTTAACAATCTGGATATCAGTTTTTATAATCCGGACGGTATCATCTGGAATTACAGTTCTTACAGTGTGGATGGGGTTGATGTGACAGAAGCGGTGCTGACAGGGGAGAAGACTGCAGAAGAGGCAGAAGCTTATTTCCCAAACAGTGACAGCGCCTATGTTGAGTTCGGAAGCAAATGCACAAACATTATTGAGACATTGAAAAAACTTGGGATTTTGAACAGTGAGCGAAAACTTATGACTTATGATGAGTATGACGCACTGATGAATCCGGTTACGGCAGTAAGGGAAAAAGGAATACCGCACATTTCCTAGACAAAACGCATAGTTCAGAAAAAAGATGGAATAAATATTGTTATTCCATCTTTTTTATTGTAAACTGTTATTGTTATTTTTAGCGTAACGGTAGAAAACCATTTAAGGTTATAACAGGAAAGTAGTGGAGATCCCAGTTCTTTCCGTGATACATGAGAAAAGGAGTTTTTTAAATGAGTAAACCAGTCGTAGCGATTGTTGGACGCCCGAATGTAGGAAAGTCTACGTTATTTAATGCACTTGCAGGTGAGCGTATTTCAATTGTACAAGATACACCGGGCGTTACAAGAGACCGTATTTATGCGGAGGTGTCGTGGTTAGATCATAATTTTACCATGATCGATACCGGAGGTATTGAACCGGACAGTAACGATATTATTTTATCACAGATGAGAGAGCAGGCAGAGATCGCGATTGCAACAGCAGACGTGATCATGTTTATTGTCGATGTCAGACAGGGCTTGCAGGATTCGGATTCCAAGGTCGCAGATATGCTGCGCCGTTCCGGCAAACCGGTCGTGCTGGTCGTCAATAAAGTGGACAGCTTTGAAAAGTATATGGCAGATGTCTATGAGTTCTATAATCTTGGAATCGGAGATCCATTCCCGGTTTCGGCAGCTTCCATGTTAGGACTTGGAGATATGTTGGATGAAGTGGTAAAGTATTTTCCGGAATATAAGAAGAATGACGAGGAGGACGACCGTCCGAAGATCGCCATTATCGGAAAACCGAATGTTGGAAAATCATCCCTCATCAACAAACTGGCACAGGAGGATCGTGTCATTGTATCGGATATCGCAGGCACGACCAGAGATGCGATCGATACCGACATTAAGTACAATGGAAAAGAATATGTGTTTATCGATACCGCAGGATTGAGACGTAAGAATAAGATCAAGGAAGAGATCGAGCGCTATAGTATTATCCGTGCAGTCACGGCTGTGGAGCGTGCAGATGTCTGCATTATCGTGATCGATGCTACTGAGGGCGTGACCGAGCAGGATGCCAAGATCGCAGGGATCGCACATGACCGTGGAAAGGGAATTATCATCGCCGTGAACAAATGGGATGCGATCGAAAAAGATGATAAGACCATCTACCGCCATACCGAGAAAATCCGTGACATCTTAAGCTTTATGCCGTATGCGGAGATTATTTTCATCTCTGCAAAATCAGGACAGCGTCTCAATAAGATTTTTGAGACGATCGATGTCGTAATTGAGAATAATAGCATGCGTGTGGCAACCGGTGTATTGAATGAAATCGTTACCGAGGCAGTTGCGATGCAGCAGCCGCCATCGGATAAGGGAAAGAGACTGCGTATTTATTACACGACGCAGGTTTCAGTAAAACCGCCAACCTTTGTGATCTTTGTAAATGATAAACAGCTGATGCATTTCTCCTACACAAGATATCTGGAGAACCGCATCCGTGATACGTTTGGATTCCGGGGAACGGCCCTTCGTTTTATCATCAGAGAGAGAAAGGAAAATGAAAAATGATCATCGCCAGGATAATTGCAGTAGCGATCGGCTACGCCTGCGGATTATTTGAAACAGGTTATTTTTATGGGAAAAAGAAAGGTGTGGATATCCGCACAAAAGGAAGCGGCAATTCCGGTGCGACAAACACCTTAAGAACCTTTGGCTGGAAGGCAGGACTTGTGACCTGCCTTGGTGATATTTTAAAAACAGTAGCGGCAGTGTTAGCCGTTAAACTGATCTTTGGAAGAACATATACAGAAGACATCATTCTTCTGGAGCTGTATGCAGGTTTTGGAGCGGTGCTCGGACACAATTTTCCGTTTTATCTGAAGTTCAAAGGCGGAAAAGGAGTTGCATGTACCGGCGGAATGGTGCTTGCAGTATTTCCAATCGTTGCACCGGTCAGTATGGGACTTTTTCTGGTGATCAGCGCAGTGACAAAGTATGTATCTCTCGGCTCGATCATAGGACTGATCAGTGTTTTCGTCCAGGTGGTCATTTACGGACAGCTTGGAATTATCACAGTTCCAATGGGAATCCGTGCGGAATTTTACATAGTGACAGCCTGTTTTACCATTTTAGGAGTATGGCAGCACCGTGCAAATATCAGACGTCTTGCAAATGGCACAGAGAATAAGATCGGTGCGAAAAAGAAGGAGCAGAAATAATTTTTTGATTTGGAGTGAGAAAAAATGGCAGATGTTGCGATCATAGGAGCAGGAAGCTGGGGGATCGCCCTTGCAAAAGTACTGCATACCAATGGGAATAAAGTGACAGTGTGGTCGATCGTGGAAGATGAGATAGCCATGCTGAAAGAAAAACATGAGCATGTACAGAAGCTTCCGGGGGTAAAATTGCCGGAAGATATGGAATTTACAACAGATCTGGAATCTGCGGTTTCAGGTAAAGCATACCTGATCCTTGCAGTGCCGTCTGTATTCACAAGAAGCACAGCAAAGAGCATGGCGCCTTTTGTGAAAGAGGGACAGGTCATCGTGTGCGTGGCTAAGGGAATTGAGGAAGAGACACTGATGCCGCTTACCGACATTGTGAAGCAGGAGATCCCGCAGGCGGAGGTTGCAGTGATGTGTGGACCAAGCCATGCGGAAGAAGTTGGAATCGGACTTCCGACTACAGTTGTAGCAGGAGCAAAAAAACGTGCTGTTGCAGAGGGAATCCAGGATATTTTCATGAACAACGTTTTCCGTGTGTATACAAGCCCGGATGTGCTTGGCATGGAACTTGGCGGTTCGTTAAAGAACGTGATCGCGCTTGCGGCCGGAATGGCAGACGGTCTGGGATATGGGGATAATACGAAAGCGGCACTCATCACCAGAGGAATGTTTGAGATGAACAAGCTCGCCGTGACGATGGGCGCAAAACAGGAGACGTTAAACGGACTTACCGGAATCGGTGATCTGATCGTGACCTGTGAGAGTAAACACAGCCGTAACCGCAAAGCCGGAATGCTGATCGGACAGGGTTACACCATGCAGCAGGCGATGGACGAAGTGAAAATGGTCGTAGAGGGTGTCTACTCTGCGAAAGCAGCGATCGCCCTTGCAAAAAAATACGGTGTGGATATGCCGATCATTGAGGAAGTCAACAAAGTATTATTTGAAGATAAGCCGGCAAAAGAGGCAGTCAATGACCTGATGCTCCGCGACAGGAAAATGGAACATGGCAATCTTGGATGGGAAGATTAAGAATGCAGGATTTCCTTGTAATTTGCAGGGAGAAATGTATGGAAGAATTAAGATTTAATTAAAAAATATATCAGACAGATTGTGCTAGAATGGAGAATATAAATGAAGATCAATATAAAAAAACTTGATGCGGATGCAGTACTCCCAACAAGGGGAAGCAGTCAGGCGGCAGGCTATGATCTGTATGCAAAAAGTTCTGAGGATACTGTGATTCCACCACACAAAACAGTGATGGTCGGCACAGGACTTGCGATGGAAATACCGGAAGGATATTTTGGTGCGATTTTTGCAAGAAGCGGTCTTGCCTCCAAGCAGGGACTGCGCCCGGCAAATTGTGTCGGAGTAGTGGATTCTGACTACCGGGGAGAATTTATGATCGCCTTACATAATGATACGGATGAGGAGCGTGTGATCGCCGGAAAAGAGCGCATTGCACAGATGGTCGTAATGCCGTATCTTTCTGTTGAGTTTGAGGAAGTAGAAACATTGAATGAGACAGAGCGCGGGGAAGGCGGATTTGGTTCTACCGGAAGAAAGTAATATCCGGAAAATGCCGGAATAGTGGGGTTAAGGAGGTATTTTATTATGGAAAGCAGAATGGTAAAGTTTTATTCAAAAGAGAGCAATATGGTTGCGATTCATGCAATTCCAGGACATTTTGCAACCAGTCATTCCCATATCAATTACTACATTGATATCACAAGCCTGAAGACAAGAATCCGGGAAGCAAAAGAGGTTGCCCGCGTGCTGTATCAGAAGATCGGCAGAGTTCCCTATGTGGATACGATCGTATGTATGGACGGTACGGAAGTGATCGGTGCATTTTTAGCGGAAGAGTTTGAAAAAGGAGATATGGCATCCACAAACCGCCACGAGACGATATACGTGGTATCACCGGAGATGAACAGCAATAACCAGCTCTTGTTCCGTGATAATATCAAACCAAGTATTGCGGGAAAACATGTGATCTTATTATCTGCATCTACCACAACCGGAAAGACAATCCACAGAAGTCTCGAGGGAATCCGTTACTATGGCGGCGTGACCGAGGCAGTGGCATCTGTGTTCAGCACTGTAAATGAGATGGACGGTTTTCAGGTACACGCGGTGTTCCATGCAGAGGATCTTCCGGGATATGCGGCTTATACAGCACAGGATTGCCCGTTCTGTAAAAAGGGAATCAAGCTGGATGCCGTGGTCAATGGATTCGGTTATTCTAAGTTATGATCAGAAATGAATGTATGGAATAAAAGATACAGGCAGGTTGCTTCGTCAATTTGACGGAAAAAGATGAAATATCAGTGCAATCTGACGAAGAAATCAAAAAACAGTCAAAATCACTGTGAGTTCCTACAAGAAATCGACAGATTCTTTGTGTAGGTAACATATGGCGTTTTTTGCTGTTTTTTTGTATAGTAAATATATCAAGAAACGAACAATTTATTAGGAGGTATTTACACCAATGGCAAGTTTATCATTAACAAATGTATGTAAAGTTTATCCTAACGGTTTTGAAGCTGTTAAGGATTTCAACCTTGAAGTAGAAGATCAGGAGTTCATCATCTTCGTAGGACCATCCGGATGTGGTAAATCTACTACACTTCGTATGATCGCAGGTCTTGAAGAGATTTCTTCCGGTGAATTAAAAATCGATGGAAGAGTTGTAAACGACGTAGAGCCAAAAGACAGAGATATCGCAATGGTATTCCAGAACTACGCATTATATCCACATATGACTGTATTTGACAATATGGCATTCGGATTAAAATTAAGAAAAGTTCCTAAGGATGAAATCAAGAAAAAAGTAGAAGAAGCTGCTAAGATCCTTGACCTTGAGAAATTATTAGACCGTAAACCAAAGGCTTTATCCGGTGGACAGAGACAGCGTGTTGCTATGGGACGTGCTATCGTTCGTAATCCTAAGGTATTCCTTATGGACGAACCTCTTTCAAACCTGGATGCAAAATTACGTGTTCAGATGCGTTCTGAGATCGCTTCCTTACATAACAGATTAAAAGCTACTATCATCTATGTAACACATGATCAGACAGAGGCTATGACATTAGGAACCAGAATCGTTGTATTAAAAGATGGTGTTATCATGCAGGTTGATTCTCCACAGAAATTATACAATGAGCCTAACAACTTATTCGTTGCAGGATTCATCGGATCTCCACAGATGAACTTCATCGATGCTGTATGTAAAGTAGAAGGCGAGAGAGTAACTCTTAACTTTGAGAAGACATCTGTTGTCCTTCCACCGGCAAAAGCTAAGAAACTGATCGATGGCGGATACAACGGAAAGACAGTTGTTATGGGTATCAGACCAGAAGATATCGGAGATTCCCAGATTGAGATCGAAGCTCACAAAGATGCAGTATTCGAGACAGACGTAACAGGATACGAGTTATTAGGTTCTGAAGTATTATTATACTTCAACGTAGCCGGAACAGCCATGACAGCAAAAGTTGATTCCAGAACAACAGCTCGTATGGGTGATCATATCACATTAGCGATCGATCCAGAGAAGATTCACTGCTTCGACAAAGAAACAGAATTGACAATTACCAACTAATTCGGTAAAATTAAATAAACTCAGTAGAACCGGGTGCATCATTTGTACCCGGTTTTTTCTGCAAAAAATAATTGCAAAACAAACATGTGTTCTATATAATAAATAGCGAAAGGAATGGGGCGTATGATATCAAACCATAAGATACAGACTGCTTTAGACGAGATTAAGGAGATTTCCAAGATTGATCTGGCATTATATTCAGAGAAAGGAAAACAGGTTGCGGCTACTTTTGAACCGGAAGGAGATATGGAAGAAGCGGTAACTTCATTTGCAACATCGATGGCAGAGAGCCAGATGTTGTCCGGTTGTCATTTCTTTAAAGTAATGGTAGAGGGTGAAGTGGAATATATTCTTTTGACAAAGTCATCCGCAGAAGATGCTTATATGGTAGGACGGTTGGCAGTCTGCCAGATAAGGAATCTTGCAGCCGCTTATATGGAGCAGTTTGACCGTAATAATTTTATGCAGAATATCCTGCTTGGAAATATGCTCGTGGTGGACATGTACAATAAGGCCCAGAAGCTGCATATTGAACAGGCAGAACGTGTTGTTTTTGTGATTGAGATTGACGGCAAGAAAGATGCAACCGCGATGGAGACAGTCAAGAATCTGTTCGTGACCAAGACCAGAGACTATGTGACAGAAGTGGACGAGCAGAGCATTGTCCTGATCAAAGATACCAGGGACATGAAAGAAGATGAAGAACTGCAGACATTGGCAAGTATGATCGTGGATAATATGCACACTGAGGCGATGGTGAAAGTGCGCGTGGGCTATGGAAACCGTGTGAATAATCTGCAAGATATTGCCAAATCCTATCAGGAAGCCAAGATGGCGTTAGAAGTCGGAAGAATTTTTTATGCAGAGCGTGAGACGATTGCATACAGCCTGCTTGGAATTGGGCGTCTGATTTATCAGCTTCCGATGAGCTTATGCGAGATGTTTATTCATGAAGTGTTCGGGGATGAAGTGCCGGATATATTTAATGAAGAGATTAATACAACCATCCAGAAGTTTTTTGAAAATAATCTGAATATCTCAGAGACCGCCAGACAGTTATATGTGCACCGGAATACATTAGTATATCGTCTGGAACGTTTAGAGAAGGCAATCGGATTAGATATCCGTAAGTTTGATGATGCAATGACCTTTAAGATTGCGATGATGGTCATTGCACATATGAACCAGCAGAAGGTAGAAGAGTAGGGCAGATTTGAAAGAATATTATGAAATGAATCTGTAAGCTTGTGACAGAGTGCAGGAAAATGAATGAAGTGAGGTAAGAAATGGCAGGTTATGATGAGCACAGCATATCGGTTTTAGAAGGGTTAGAGGCTGTTCGGAAAAGACCGGGAATGTATATCGGAAGTGTTTCCAGAAAGGGATTGAACCACCTGATCTATGAGATCGTAGACAACTCTGTGGATGAGCATCTGGCAGGGGCATGTGATACGATCCATGTCACATTGGAGAAGAATGGTTCCTGTACGGTAGAAGATAATGGACGAGGCGTTCCGGTCGGAATGCACGCCAAAGGTGTTTCGGCAGCACGTCTTGTGTACACAACCTTACATGCCGGCGGTAAGTTTGATGATTCCGCATATAAGACGAGTGGAGGGCTCCACGGAGTAGGTTCTTCCGTTGTCAATGCATTGTCTGTTTATATGGATGTGGAGATCAGCAGAGAGGGGTATATTCATCACGACCGCTATGAGAGAGGCGTTCCGGTTGTGGAATTGGAGAATGGATTGCTTCCTAAGATTGGCAAGACAAAAAAGACCGGAACTAAAGTAAACTTTCTCCCGGATCCGGAAATTTTTGAAAAGACGAGATTCAAAGAGGATGAGATCAAAAGCCGTATGCATGAGACTGCATATTTGAATCCGAAACTTACGATCATTTATGAGGACCGCCGTGGCGAGGAAGTCGAACATATCGTATATCATGAGGAAGATGGAATCCGTGGCTTTGTCAAGGATTTGAATAAAAATACGGAAGTGCTTCATGATGTCGTTTATTTTAAAGGGGAATCTGAAGGCATTACCGTGGAAGCTGCATTCCAGTACACGAATGAATTTCATGAGAATATACTTGGATTCTGTAATAATATTTTTAATGCCGAGGGCGGTACACATATCACGGGATTTAAAACTGTATTTACAACCGTCATTAATTCTTATGCGAGAGAACTTGGTATTTTAAAAGAAAAAGATGTGAACTTCACCGGAGCGGATGTCCGAAACGGAATGACGGCAGTTGTTTCCATCAAACATCCTGATCCGAGATTTGAGGGACAGACAAAGACGAAATTAGATAATCAGGATGCGGCGAAAGCCACTGCAAAAGTGACCGGCGACGAGATTCAGTTATTTTTTGATAAAAACTTAGAGACATTGAAAACGGTCATCTCCTGCGCGGAAAAAGCGGCAAAAATCCGTAAGACCGAGGAGCGAGCCAAGACCAATCTACTCACCAAGCAGAAGTTTTCGTTTGATTCCAATGGAAAGCTTGCAAATTGTGAGAGCAGGGACGCTTCCATCTGTGAAATCTTCATCGTCGAGGGAGATTCCGCCGGAGGTTCCGCAAAGACAGCGCGGGACAGAAACTATCAGGCAATCCTGCCGATCAGGGGTAAAATCTTAAACGTAGAAAAAGCAAGTATTGACAAGGTGTTGGCGAATGCGGAGATCAAGACGATGATCAATGCGTTTGGATGTGGTTTTTCCGAGGGGTATGGAAATGATTTTGATATCACAAAACTCCGCTATGACAAGATCATCATCATGGCGGATGCCGACGTGGACGGAGCACATATCTCAACACTGCTTCTGACACTGTTTTACCGTTTTATGCCGGAACTTATTTATGAGGGACATGTTTATGTGGCAATGCCGCCGCTTTACAAAGTCATTCCGGGTAAGGGTGAGGAAGAGTATCTTTACGATGATGCGGCTCTGGAAAAATACAGAAAGGCACATAAGGGAAGTAACTTTACCTTACAGCGCTACAAAGGTCTTGGTGAGATGGACGCGGAGCAGCTGTGGGAGACTACGTTAAATCCGGCTACCAGAATGTTAAAGCGGATTGAGATCGAGGACGGCCGTATGGCGTCTGATATCACAGAGCTTCTGATGGGAAATGATGTTCCACCGAGAAAGACATTTATTTATGAACATGCGCATGACGCAGAACTCGACGTATAGTGCAGATGGTAAAAATGGTAGCAGATCATTGAAAAATCATAAAGCAGATGACAAACATTTTGCAATGATCGGTAGAATAACAGATAGAGAGGATATATGATGCAGCAGGAAGAACAGATAATCCGTACCGAGTATTCGGAACTGATGCAGAAATCTTATATAGATTATGCGATGAGTGTTATTATCGCAAGAGCTTTGCCGGATGTCCGCGATGGCTTAAAACCGGTGCAGCGAAGAACTTTATATGATATGTACGAACTGGGAATCCGGTATGACAAGCCGTACCGTAAATGTGCGCGTATTGTCGGCGATACCATGGGTAAATATCATCCACATGGCGACAGTTCTATTTATGACGCACTTGTTGTCATGGCACAGGAATTTAAGAAAGGGCTGCCGCTTGTAGATGGACATGGTAACTTTGGTTCCATCGAGGGCGATGGCGCGGCTGCGATGCGTTACACGGAGGCGCGGCTGCAGAAAATCACACAGGAGGCATTTTTATCGGATCTGGATAAGGATGTCGTGGATTTTGTGCCAAACTTTGATGAGACAGAGAAAGAGCCGGAAGTTTTGCCGGTCAAGATCCCGAATCTCTTGGTGAACGGTTCCGATGGTATTGCGGTCGGTATGGTGACAAGCACACCACCGCACAATCTGGGCGAAGTGATCGACGGCGTGATCGCATACATTAAGAATCCGGATATCAATACCGAGCAGATGATGGAATATATTCCGGGACCTGATTTCCCGACAGGAGGAATTATTGCCAATAAGGACGATCTGATCCAGATCTATTCCACCGGTATGGGTAAGATCAAAATCCGTGGAAAAGTGGAAGTGGAGCAGGTCAAAGGTGGAAAAGAGCGCATTGTTATCACTGAGATCCCATATACGATGATCGGTGCGAACATCGGAAAATTTTTGAATGATGTATACAGTCTCGTGGAGACCAAGAAAACAAATGATATCGTGGATATCACAAACCAGTCCTCCAAAGAGGGAATCCGTATTGTGTTAGAGCTTCGAAAAGGAGCCGATACGCAGAATCTCATCAATCTGCTGTATAAAAAGACAAAGTTAGAGGACACGTTTGGTGTGAATATGCTGGCAGTTGCGGAGGGACGGCCTGAGACGCTGGGACTTGTGCCAATCATCCGTCATCATGTGAAGTTCCAGTATGAGCTTGCCACAAGAAAATATCAGACATTACTGAAAAAAGAATTAGACAAAAAAGAAATACAGGAAGGATTGATCAAGGCGTGTGATGTCATTGACCTTATTATTGAAATCCTTCGCGGAAGTAAGAATGTAAAAGATGCAAGAGCATGTCTGACCGATGGTGTGACGGACAATATCACCTTTAAATCAGCGCAGTCAGAAAAAATGGCATCAGAGCTCCGTTTTACAGAGCGTCAGACCACGGCAATCCTGGAGATGCGTTTACAGAAGCTGATCGGTTTAGAGATCGAGGCATTGATGAAAGACCATGAGGATACGTTAAAGCATATCGCCGAGTATGAGGACATTTTGGAAAACCGTGCCACCATGGCGAAAGTGCTGATCAAAGAACTTCAGTCTTATAAGAAACAGTATGCGGTTCCGAGAAAAACTCTGATCGACAATCTTGAGGAAGCGGTTGTGGAAGAGAAGAGGATTGAGGAGATGGATGTGGTATTCCTCATGGATCGCTTTGGCTATGCAAAAACGGTGGATGTCAGTGTCTATGAGAGAAATAAAGAGGCAGCGGATACGGAAAACCGTTACATCTTAACCTGTAAGAACACGGATAAAATCTGTATTTTTACAAACAAAGGACAGATGCATCTGTTGAAAGTGCTTGATCTTCCATATGGAAAGTTCCGAGATAAGGGAATTCCAATCGACAATCTAAGTAACTACGATAGTAGTGAGGAAAACTTTATATACATTATCAACCTCGGTGCGATCATTCACTCCAGATTATTATTTGGAACCAAAACAGCCATGCTTAAGATGGTTGACGGAAGTGAATTTGACGTGGCAAAGAGAACGACAGCCTCAACGAAGTTAAATGAGGATGATGAACTTCTGATCGTGCACGTAATGACAGGTGAGGAGACGGTTGTCATGCAGTCTGAGAAAGAAATGTTTTTGCGTATTGAGGCTTCCACAATCCCGGAAAAGAAAAAGGGAGCAGTCGGCGTGCGCGGCATGAAACTGAATGCAGGAGATGCATTGAGTAACATTTATGTGTTAGACGGCGAGAGCGAGCAGACCGTTGAAGTAAAGGGAAAAGAGGTTGTCTTAAACAGACTTCGTGTTGGAAATCGTGACACCAAGGGAACGAAGCGTTAAATAAAACCAAAAGAAGTAAGGTGGGAAAATGAATTACGAGCAGGCAAGAGCGTATGCCGTAAATGTCAGCAGATCTGGAAGCATATTAGGACTTGATAGTATTGAAAATTTAATGCACGAGCTTGGGGATATACAGGAGCGGCTTAAGATCATCCACATTGCGGGAACGAATGGAAAAGGTTCTACCGGGGCTTATTTAGAGCGGGTACTCATAGAAGCCGGATACCGGGTAGGCAGATATAGTTCCCCGGCGGTGTTTGATCCGATGGAAGTGTGGCGGATCAATCTTCAGTCCATGAGCCACGAGGAGTATGCGGATATCATGGAACAGGTGAAGTGTGCCTGTGACCGCATGGTGGAAAAAGGTATGGAACATCCGACGATTTTTGAAGTGGAAACAGCGATGGCATTTTTGTATTTTTATCAGAAAAAATGTGATTATGTACTGTTGGAAGTTGGAATGGGCGGCAGAACGGATGCAACGAATGTGATCCGAAAGCCGGTGTGCTCCGTTATTACTTCTGTCAGCATGGATCATATGCAGTTTCTTGGAAATACACTGACCGAGATTGCACAGGCAAAAGCCGGCATTATCAAAAAAGATTGTCCGGTCGTGACCATCCTGCAAAAAGCAGAGGCAATGGTGGCGATAGAAGCAGAGGCGGAAAAACAGCACGCAAGGCTTTATACCGCCGATGTTTCCAAGGTAACGGTGGAAACCGAAACGTTAAAAGAGATCAGATTCGATCATCCGGGACTTGGAACGGTGACAACCCGGCTTACAGGGACATATCAGGTGGAAAACTGCTGTCTGGCGGTCACAGTGTTAAAGGAGATCCTTGGGATTGCAGACCGGATCATTATAGACGGGATCAAAAATACCGTGTGGCCGGGCAGGTTTGAGGTCATAGGAGAACAGCCGCTGTTTATCATAGACGGTGCGCACAATGAGGATGCGGCACTTCAATTAAGTGCGTCTGTGGAAAAATATTTTACAAACATTCCAATAACTTATATAATAGGCGTACTTGCAGATAAGGAACACAAAAAAGTGCTGGAGGCAATGCTGCCTTATGCGGGAGCCGCCTTTACAGTGACGCCGGATAATCCGAGGGCGATGAGAGCGGAAGAACTTGCGTCCGAGGCAGAAGCGATCGTAGCTCGTCTGTGGAAAGAGAGAGCCGGAAAGCCGGAAAAAGTACAGGGCACAGAAAATAGTCCACAGGGAGCAGGAGGTATGGAACCGCTTCCGAAGGTCAGTGCATGCAGTTCCATGAAGGAAGCAGTGCAGCTGGCACTGGAACACACGAAGAAAGACGGCGTGATCCTTGCATTTGGCTCCTTATCTTATCTCAAAGAGATCAGGCAGATCATGCAGTCGGATTGATCGATAAAAGCGTACATAGGAATGCAGTATCGTACGTGGACCATATCATTTCAGTATCGGTAAAGAAGGAAAAAAGATGGATAAAAAGAAAATACAAGAGGGCGTAAAATTAATATTGGAAGGAATCGGGGAAAACCCGGACAGAGAAGGGCTTCTCGATACCCCTGACCGCATTGCCAGAATGTATGAAGAGATATTTGGTGGACTGACGCAGACCGCTGAAGAACCGCTGTCAAAGACATTTCATGTGAAAGACAATGCGATGGTTCTCGAAAAAGATATTACATTTTACTCGACCTGTGAGCATCATTTTATGCCTTTTTACGGAAAAGCGCATATTGCGTATATCCCGGATGGAAAAGTCGTAGGTCTCAGCAAACTGGCAAGAACCGTGGAAGTGTATGCAAAGCGTCCGCAGATCCAGGAACAGTTGACGGCACAGATCGCAGATGCATTAATGGAATATTTAAAGCCACAGGGCGCAATGGTCATGCTGGAAGCAGAGCATATGTGCATGACGATGCGGGGGGTAAAGAAGCCTGGGAGCAGAACCGTGACATTCGTGGCACGCGGTGCTTTTGAACAGGACGAGAGGCTGCAGAGACAGTTTTTTGAGTTGGTGAGAGGATAAAATAAAACTGAAATAAAGCGCAATGTGTAAGCTTGAAAATGGTAAAAAGAATCAATCATTTATGAGCACGGATAGCTGCAACATTTGGAATCAGATTTCAAAGAAAATGAAATTAAATTCCAAATGTTGTAGCTTTTTTTGTGCAAAAATCACAAAAATCGGAGGAAAAGATGTGATAACTTATACAATTGTAATGTGATCAAATGAGATATATAATGACAATATAAAAATATTTGAACACATGTTATATATTTCGTAAAATAAAAATGAAAGGCGGAATACATATGAAAGCAAAGACACTTATCGTTATGGCTGCATGTATGGCAATTGGTCTGTGTGCTTCGGGATGTCAGAATAGCATGACGCAGACCGCAGTGGCACAGGAAGATGTTGTGCATATACAAATAGCTTATGAAAACAACCCGGGCGAGCCGCTTGATCTTGCCTGTCAGAGATGGAAGGAACTGTTGGAAGAACAGAGCGGCGGAGAAATTCAGGTGGAATTATATCCGTCCAGCCAGCTCGGATCGAAATCCGATATTATTAATCAGGAAATCGCAGGAGATTCTGCCATAACATTGGCGAACGGAGCCTTTTATGCGGATCTGGGAGTCAGTGATTTCAGTGTAACATTTGCACCTTACCTTTTCCGGTCATGGGAAGATATAGAAAAACTCGCAGAGAGTGACTGGTGGGCAGAACAGGAGGAAAAATTGCGGGAGACGACAGGACTTGTGATCGTAGGAAGCAACTGGCATTATGGAGTGAGAAATACCATCACAAAAGAACCTGTGCAAAGCCCGCAGGATATGAAGGGATTGAAGATCAGAGTGCCGGGAAATCAATTGCAGGTTGACAGTATGGGAGCACTCGGAGCGGCTGGAACACCGATGAGTCTTGGGGATGTCTATACCGCACTACAGCAGGGAACCATTGATGGGCTGGAGAATCCAATCGCAGTAATTGAAAATGGAAAATATCAGGAAGTTGCAAAGTACCTTTGTGAAGATGCACACATTTATGATCTTACGACGTGGTGCTGTGGAGATGAATTCTTTTCCTCCCTGACGGAAGAACAGCAGGAGCTCCTGATGAAGACATGCGAGGAAGCCGGAGTGTATAATAATGAGATTCTGGATTCAGAGACCAGCAAAGCTTTACAGAGGCTTGAGGAAGCCGGGGTTACCGTTTATACGGTGGACAACCCTGATGAGTGGCTGGCAGCATCGCAGTCATTTTATGATGAGGCAGAAGAAAAATATGGATGGTCTGATGGCCTTGTAGATACCGTTAAGAATATTATCGGTCAATAGAAGGAGGTTATGATGAAAATGAAATGGATACAAAAACTCAGACAGATTGATATCGGGATTTCTGTGATCGCTTTAGTCCTGCTGATTGCAGTGACTTTTGCAGGGGTTATTTTCCGGTACGTCTTTTCAAAGCCTTTTTCATGGCAGGAAGAAGTGCAGCTGGCGCTGATCATATGGGTTATTTTTTTCGGGGCAAGATATGCATTTGAAACCTTTTCACATGTGGCAATTGATATGTTGTATGAACTGTTTCCTGCGAAAGCACAAAAGGTATTAACGGTTTTGATCGCAGTCGTTGTGACCGTTGTTCTTGGATGCATCGTTGTTTTCAGCATGAAATATATACAGATTATGTTTCATTATCATCTTCATACCAGTATTTTGCACTGGCCTTATGGATGGATTTATCTGCCGGTTCCGATCAGCTGTATCTGTATGATCATACAGTTTTGGGAAAATTCAGTGGCAGAACTAAAGACAAAAAAGGAGGTAAAATAAATGCAGATATATGTGATCCTGATCGCTTGTGTGGTTTTGCTTTTATGTTTATTTTTTAAAGTACCGGTGTTTATCTCAGTGTTTGCCGGCGCATTGGTTTATTTCCTTTTAGGTGCGTCCTCATCACCGGCAATCTTGGCGCAGCGTATTATTTCCGGAACCCAGAGTATACCGCTTTTTGCAATCCCGTTTTTTATATGCGCAGGCGTTTTTATGAATTATACAGGTGTGACAAAAAGGATTATGAATTTTTGTAATGCACTGACCAAAAGGATGACAGGTGGTCTGGGACAGGTTAATGTACTGTTGTCTACCTTGATGGGAGGACTTTCAGGGAGCAATCTGGCTGATGCGGCAATGGAAGCAAAAATGCTTGTTCCGGAGATGGAAAAAGCAGGATATTCAAAAGAATTTTCATCGGTTCTTACTGCAACCTCAGCGATGATCACTCCGTTAATTCCACCTGGAATCGGTATGATTCTGTATGGCTCCATTGCAAATGTATCAATTGGAAAATTATTTGTTGCAGGGATTGGCATTGGTATTCTGTTATGTGTATCCCTTATGATCCTTGTGTGGATCATCTCGAAAAAGAGAGGATATCAGGTTGCACAGAAGGAACCGAGGCAGAAAGGGGAATTGGGAAAATCTTTCCGGCAGGCGGTATTACCGCTATGTCTCCCGATCATTATCATCGGAGGAATCAGGATCGGTGCAGTGACGCCGACGGAAGCAGGAACAGTGGCAATCGTCTATGCGCTGCTTCTCGGAGTTGTTTACCATGAGATCACGATCAAAAATATTATTTCAGGACTGAAGGAAAGTGTCGCAACAACAGCCTCCATTATGCTGATCGTCGGTGGAGCATCTGCATTTGCATGGGTACTCACAAGAGAGAGAATCCCTCAGCAGCTCACAACATTAATTACATCTAACATTCACAATAAATATCTCTTTTTGTTGATTGTGATCGTGTTCCTGCTCTTAGTGGGAATGTTCATTGAGGGAAATGCTGCAATGATCGTTTTGGTTCCGTTACTGGCACCGGTTGCAGCCGCCTATGGAATCGATGAAATACATTTTGCTATGTTATTTATTTTTGTTATGGCAGTCGGCGGTGTCACACCACCAATGGGAACGCTTATATTTGTCACTTGCGGAGTCACGAAGTGTGATATAAAAGCGTTTATTAAGGAATCCTTACCTTTTTATGTACTTTTACTCATTGTCATGCTTCTGATTGCATTTGTTCCTGTTTTGTCTACCGGTCTGGTAAATTTAGTGTATTAATGGGAAAAACAGTGTATAATAGATGCATGCGTGAAAAAACAAATATGGAGGTTTTTTAGTATGAAATCTATTCTGGAGAGGCAGAAACAGGAATCGGCAAAAGATTATGTACTCCGTGTGCTGATACATAACATTGTCAATACAGAACTTGTTCCAGGGGAAAGACTTATAGATCAGGAAATATGCGGTCAGCTTGGCGTGAGCAGGACACCATTCCGGGAAGCGGAATTGGAGCTTGCACAGAAGAAGCTGATTGATATCAGACCGAAAATAGGAACCTATGTGTCTTATATCGACTCAGGATTGGTCGAGGAGATCCGGCATTTGAGAAGTGTTCTTGAAGCGGAACTGGCAGTTATGGCATGCGACCTGCTGAGTAAAGATGATATTGACAAATTATGGGAAAATATAGCGCTTTGGCAGCTTTATATCAAGCGTGGCGATGAAGAAAAGATTTTCTACTATGATAAGGAATTTCATAAGATGCTCTATCAGATGTGTGGAAGGAACTACTGGTGCGAGCTGGTGGAAGGGGTAGCCCCGCATTTTGACCGCACAACGATATTAAGCTTCCGGTGCAAGCCAAAAGAAAAAATTTATAAAGATCATGAGGAATTGGTAGAGGCGATCGAACAGAAGGATAAAGCGAAAGCCAGAGAAATCGCACTGCGCCATATGGAGCGTTATGTAGAAAATATTGATACGATCAAAGCTGAATTCCCGGATTATTTCCAGAAAATAGAATAGAAACGGCAGGAAACTGATCTCTGAACATCAGGTGAAAAAAACGATGTTCAGAGGTCAGTTTTTTTATGTAAAACTAATTGACAAACGAACAACTATGATATATATTAAATTATATGAAATATATAACATAATATAAAATATATAAAGGAGAAAATGAATGAAAGGTGAATATGATGTTGCGGTAATAGGTGCTGGTGTGGTCGGAAGTGCGATCGCAAGGGAATTGTCCAGATACAAATTGAAAATAGGGGTATTTGAAAAAAATCTGGATGTCTGTAATGAGACAAGCGGCAGAAACTCGGCAGTAGTCCACGGAGGATTTGCTTATGATGCGGATACATTGAAAGCAAGGTTCTGTGTCGCAGGAAACCGCATGATGGGTGATCTGTCCGAGGAACTGGATTTCCCGTTTAAACGGTGTGGAAAAGTTCTGGTAGGAAATACAGAAGAAGATATGGAACAGTTAAAACGCACTCTGAAACAGGGGGACGTGAATGGTGCAACAGGTTTGGAGCTGATCGATGAGAAAAAACTTCATGAACTCGTCCCTGCGGTTGTAGGAAAATTTGCAATGTGGTCAAAAAACAGTGGTATCATGGACCCGTTTTTATTTACGATCGGTCTGGCAGAAAATGCAGCGGAAAACGGTGCGAAGTTCCTGTTTGGACATGAGATACTTGGAATTGAGCGGGTAGATGATGATTATCTGCTGCGGACCGGAAAAGGGGAATATAAAGCACACTGGGTAATCAACGCAGCAGGACTTGGCTGCAAAACAATCTCAGACATGCTTGGGATCACAGGATACCATGTGATCGGTTCCAAAGGAAATTACATTATTTTAGATAAGCGTCTTGGCAGTCTTTTGCCAATGCCGGTGTATCCGGTGCCAAGCAATACCTATATGGGCATCCATGTGACACCTACCGTGGATGGCAATGTCACCGTCGGCCCGGATGCGGAAAACGTAACAGATTTTTCTTATTATGGTGTCCCACAGAAAAATATGGAGGAGCTCGCAAAGAGTGCATCGAATTTATGGCCGCATATCAATAAGGCAGATCAGATTCGTAATTTCTCAGGAATTTTGCCAAAGTGGGTAGATGAAAATGGTGTCATCCAGGATTTCAAGATAGAGATAAAAGAAGACATTGCACCGCATGCAGTGAATCTGGTCGGAATCGAATCACCGGGGCTTACAGCGGCAGTTCCGATTGCACAGTATGTGGTGGAACTTATGAAAGAACATGAAAGGCTGGTGAAAAACGATCAGTTTATTCCGGAACACAAGTCGATCCGAAGATTTGCAACGGCATCGTTTGAAGAAAAAAATGCACTGATCCGGGAAAATAAGGAGTACGGCGAGATTATTTGCAGCTGTGAACAGGTGACAAAAGCTGAGATACGTGCCGCAATCAGAAATCCATTAGGGGTTGCGACAATGACAGGCGTGAAATACCGTACGCGTGCAATGATGGGAACCTGTCAGGGTGGCTTCTGTCAGATGAAAATTGAGCAGCTGATCGAGGAAGAGTTGGGAATACCTGCAAAAGATGTGAGATATAGCAGACCGGATTCGTGGGTATTGACTGGTAATATGCGGGAGGAAAAGTAAGATGGAATACAGGGATGTCGTAATTATTGGTGGTGGACCGGCAGGTCTTGCAGCAGCGTTAGAGCTTTATAAGAATGGAATCAAAAATATTTTAATCATCGAGCGGGAAAATTGTCTCGGCGGAATTTTAAGACAGTGCATTCATGATGGATTTGGACTTGGAAGATTTGGAGAAAGCCTTTCGGGACCGGAATATGCACAGCGTTTTATTTCAGAGGTCGAGAAGAATAAAATCCCATACATGGTCAATGCGGCAGTGACGGAGATCACAAAGGATAAAAAGGTAACCGTTGTGGCACAGGATGGAATGCATGAGATCGAGGCAAAAGCTGTCATACTTGCAATGGGCTGCAGAGAGCGAAGCCGTGGGGCACTGGGAATTCCGGGAGAGCGGCCGGCGGGAGTATTTACAGCAGGAACGGCGCAGGCGTACATGAATTTATACAACAGAATGCCGGCAAAGGAAGTGGTGATCCTCGGCTCAGGAGATATTGGAATGATCATGGCGCGCCGGCTTACCCTCGAGGGAGCACACGTTCAGGCGGTATTTGAGATTATGTCACATCCAAGCGGATTGCCGAGAAATATCATCCAGTGTTTAGATGATTATAATATACCACTTTATTTAAGCCATACAGTGACGGAGATACATGGCGATGCAAGGCTTACCGGAGTGACGGTGTCAGAGGTAGACGAACATTTACAGCCGATTCCGGGTACAGAAAAAAGATATGATTGTGATACATTAATTTTATCGGTCGGTCTTCTGCCGGATAATAAGCTGACGAAGGATGTGGGAATCGGAATTGATCCTCATACAAAAGGAGCCGTTGTAGATGAGTTTATGCAGACAGAAATACCGGGTATTTTTTCAGCAGGAAATGTGCTGCATGTGCATGATCTTGTGGATTTTGTTTCCATGGAAGCAGAACATCTGGCAAAGTGTGCGGCGGAGTATGTCGAAGGCAGAACTTTACCGGCATGCAATATCAATGTAAAAGCAGGAGATGGAGTAGGGCATACCATACCACAGAAAATAAGTGGAAAAAATGATTTCCAGCTGTCAATGCGTGTAAATCATCATTATGGTGCGTGCAGGATCGTAGTAAAACAGGACGGCAGGGAAGTAGCCGTAAAGAAAATGAAAAAAGCAATCCCGGCAGAAATGATCCAGTTTAAGGTCAAGGCGGATAACATAAATGGAACGGGTGATCTGGAGGTGATGGTAGAATGTTAAAAAAATATACATGCATTATTTGTCCAAATGGCTGTGAAATAGAAGCAGAGGTTTTAGACGGAGAAATTAAATCCGTAAGTGGATTTACCTGCAAACGTGGTGAGGAATATGTCCGTCAGGAAATCCTCGCGCCAAAGCGTACTATTGCAAGCTCTGTGGCAGTAAAAAATGGTGAGCTGCCGGTAACAAGCGTGCGGATCACAAAGGCAGTCCCGAAAGAACTGATCCCGGAGGTGATGAAAGAAATAAAGAAACAGGCCGTGACAGCGCCGGTGGAAGCCGGAACAGTTTTAATCTCCAATATATGTGGAACAGACAGTGATGTAATTTGTACTAAGACGGTCAGAGAGAAAAGATAACAGGAATGTGGTTGTTATATCAGACAGGTATAACAGCCACATTTTTTATTTTACAAATAAATAAATAAATTATATAATAAAACCACTTGTTTGTGACAAAAAAGGTCAGGAAGGTTAGAAAAATGAGAATAGGCAGCAGGGATTTTGCAACAACAGGACATACTTATATTATGGGAATTTTAAATGTGACACCGGACTCTTTTTCCGATGGTGGAAAGTTCAATCAGATTGATGCGGCATTAAAGCATGCGGAAGAGATGATAAGAGACGGTGCAGATGTGATCGATATCGGTGGGGAATCCACACGGCCGTGGGGATATACAAAGATTTCCGATGAGGAGGAGACAGGCAGGGTGGTTCCGGTCATTGAGGCGGTAAAAAAAGAGTTTGGGATTCCAATCTCTGTGGATACTTATAAAAGCGGCGTTGCAGAGGCGGCGGCACAGGCAGGAGCCGATCTGATCAACGATATCTGGGGACTGAAATATGACCCGCACATGTCAGAAGTCATTGCAAAATCCGGGCTGGCGTGCTGTCTCATGCATAACCGGGACAATACTGAGTACCGGAATTTTATGGAGGACATGAAGCAGGATCTGCGGGAGACAATCGCACTTGCCAAAGCGGCTGGAATTGCGGACGATAAGATTATCTTAGACCCGGGTGTTGGGTTTGCAAAAAGTTATGAGAACAATCTGGAAGTGATCCGCCGCCTGAAAGAGTTCAATGAATTAAAATATCCGGTGCTACTTGGCACCTCAAGGAAGTCTGTGATCGGATTGACACTTGACCTTCCGGCAGCAGAGCGTGTGGAGGGAACGATCGTCACAACGGTCATGGCGGTGGAAGCAGGCTGTATGTTTGTCCGTGTGCATGATGTAAAAGAAAATCACCGGGCAATCCAGATGGCAGAGGCGATCCTGGACAGAAAATAAGCAATTGCCAAACACCTGTTTTTTCAGGAGTTTTGCAGGCTTTAGATAACAGGAAGATAGAAGTGCTGAAAGGAAGTATCGGGATGACAGGAGATTTTATTAAAATAACGAATTTAAAAGTATTTGCACATCATGGGGTTTTTCCGGAGGAAACAAGGGATGGACAGGACTTTTACGTGAATGCAAAACTTTTTTTGGACTGCAGAAAAGCTGGAAAGACAGACAATCTGTCGGATTCTTTGAATTATGGCGAAGTCAGCCATTTTATCACAGATTTTCTACAGGATCATACATACAAATTAATTGAGAGCGTCGCAGAGCAGTTAGCGGAAGCGATGCTTCTTTCTATGCCGGTGTTAAAAGGAGTAGAGATTGAGTTATGTAAACCACATGCTCCAATCGGGCTTCCATTTGAAAATGTGTCGGTGACGATGAAACGGCAGTGGCATGAGGTGTATCTTGCGGTCGGTTCCAATCTTGGGGACAAGAATGCCTATATTGGGAATGGAATCGACGAACTGCGCCGGATCAAAGAGATCAAAGAGGTAAGAGTGTCAGAACTTCTGGTGACAAAGCCTTACGGCGGAGTGGAGCAGGACGATTTTGTTAATGGGGCGATCGCATTAAAGACGCTGTTATCACCACAGGAGCTGTTGGAGAAACTGCATGAGATCGAGCAGCACGCTAACAGGGAGCGTATCATTCACTGGGGACCTAGAACATTGGATCTTGACATTATTTTTTATGATAAGCTTGTCTATGAGGATGAGGATCTTATCATACCGCATATTGATATGCAGAATCGTGACTTTGTGTTAAAACCGCTGGCAGAACTTTGCCCGAATTACCGTCACCCGGTTTTGGGAAAAACAGTGTCGCAGTTACTTGGAGAGCTGAAAGAGAGGTAATATGATAAAAGCAGTCTTATTTGATCTGGATGGTACGATCATTAACTCAGAAGAGGGAATTACAAAGTGTGTACAATATGCATTAAGCAGTTTTGGAATTGAGGAACCGGACCGGAAAAAGCTGTTGTGTTTTATCGGACCGCCGCTTGATCCTGTTTTCCGTGAAAAATACGGCTTTGATGCGGACAAGGCATGGCAGGCGGTATTAAAATACCGGGAGAGGTTTGATAAGACCGGAATTTTCGAGTGTGAATTATATGAGGGTGTCGCAGATACGATCCGCAAGTTAAAAGAAGCAGGCTGCGTCATCGCACTTGCTTCCTCCAAGCCGGAGACAGCGTGCAGACGTATTCTGGAACATTTTTCCCTGACACCGTATTTTGATGAGATCGTCGGTTCCACTTTAGATGGAAGCATCAGCACCAAACAGCAGGTATTAGAGGAGCTTGGCAGACGGATGGAGCATATGCAGATCACAAAAGACCAGATGTGCCTGATCGGTGACACTGAGTATGACGTGATCGGAGCGGATCAGTTTGGAATCCGCTGTATCGGCGTATCCTATGGATTTGGAAAAAGAGAGCTGTTAGAGCGTGCAGGGGCATACTGTGTCTGCGACAACATGGCAGAGGTTGTGGACGCACTGCAGCAGATGTGATAGAGAGGAAGATATCATGAAAACGACAGGCGGTTTTAAACTCTGGCAGATCATTTATCCGATTGGCATTTATTATGTTGTGTCGAGCCTTATGTACTTCGTGCTGGGACTTTTTCTGGGGGATGGGCAACAGACCTATATGCTGCGTCAGCTGATCTGCTCGGCGGCAACAATCCCGGCGACGATGAGTTTTTATAAACAGGATAAAATTGCAGAGCAGGTTGTCTATGGAACTGAAAAGGAAAAATTGGATACAAAATGGCTCACAGACGCAGTTTTGGCTGTTGTGGGTGCAGCGGCACTTGGCATTGCCGTGAATAACATCATTGCAATGACGCCGTTAGTGCAGATGTCAGAGGGGTTTCAGGAGGCAAATGAGTCCTTTTTTGCAGGAACAGTCGTGTTTGAACTGCTCGGTTCCTGCCTTGTGATTCCAATCGCAGAAGAATTGCTGTTCCGCGGTGTGGTGTACAAGCGTCTGAAGCTTTATTTTGGCGTGACACCGGCACTGATCGGTTCAGCACTGATCTTTGGCATCATGCATGTCAATCTGGTGCAGTTTTTGTATGCGGCAGTCATTGGATTGTTTCTTGCGTTTGTGCTGGAAAAAACAGGAAAAATTTCCATGGTAGTTTTTGGACATATTGCGGCAAATCTTGCAGCGGTATTGCGGACGGAGACAGGATGGCTGGATTTCAGTTTTTATCCGACAGTAAAAGGTATTTTATTTACGGTTGTGATGGCAGCGGCAGGAATAGGCGTTGTCAGCCTTTTTTACCGGAGAAAATAATTCGTTACATAAAAACGATATTTCATTACATATTCCATAAGAAAAGCTTATGAGCTGGTCGATATAAGATAAAATACAGAGTATGGAGTGAAGAAAATGCCGAAAATTGCGATATGTGATGATGAACAGCCTATAAGAGAGTATTTAAAAAGTCTGACCGAAAAATGTATCCCGGATTCACAGGTTCGCCTGTTTGGCAGCGGAGAGGCACTGTTACGAGATCAGACATCCTTTGATGTGATCCTGCTGGATGTTTCCCTGCGTGGAGAAGATGGAAATCAGACGTTAAACGGCATGGAGACAGCCCGGAAAATCCGGGAGACATCCAATGCGATGATCATTTTTGTGACAGCGTTCAAAGAATATGTGTTTGAAGGTTATGATGTCGGGGCGTTTCACTATCTGTTAAAGCCGGTGGACGAGCACAAGTTTGCGGAAGTGATGCAGCGCGCCATGTGGCAGCTTGAGCGGGAAAAAGAGGAAATGTCCCTGTTGATAAAAGCAGATGGCAGTTATATGGAAGTTCTGGCAAAAAATATTTTGTATGCGGAGAACGAGGCGCGCAAGATTGTGTTGCACACGAAAAATATGCCGGAGAGCAGTTATACTTTTTATGAGAAAATGGAAGTGTTGGAGAAGCGGCTGGGAGAGGGTTTTTTTCGTACGCACCGGGGATTTCTGGTAAATCTGCGGGAAGTGTACAAGTATGATGCGACCACGATACAGATGAAAAATGGTGACAAAGTTTATCTGGCAAAACAAAAGTATAACGATTTTGTCACGGCTTATATGAAATATCTGAGAAGCGCAGGATGAAAAGGACTGCAAAATAGCGGAAAAAAGCAAAAATCAGCGGAACATAGATCTGCTGATTTTTCATTACATAAAAGAGCCTGTTCGTTACAATTCGCTAAAATCAGAAAATGCCCGACCGATATACGGAGTAAAGAAAGGCAAAATGCATCGTTATGGTGCAGTTTTGGCAAAGACATACAGGGAGGCAATAATATGCGAATTACAACACAAATGCTTGCACACTCAGCCGCAAAAAGCGGAATTCCATTTCAGCAGACAACACTGTTAGATATCCTGAACAAAAAGTCATCTTTTTCCGGTCTGCTGAACGGAGTGAATGCCAGTGCGGATGCAACGGCGATCGCAAAGAAAAAGAATTATTCGAAGCTGGAAGATATTTCGGGGAACCTGAACGGATATGCTTCTAGTCTTGTGGCAACAGATAAGAACTCCATTTATGACAGGGCAAAGGAAAGCGGCAGTACAAAGGATATTGTTTCCTCGGCAAAAAAAATGGTCGAGAGCTACAACGCAACGTTAAAACAGCTCAGGGAAACCGGGGATACTTTAAATGAGTTTTACAGACAGCAGTTAAAGGATATTCCTGCCGGGGACAAAGAGGCATTGAAGAGCATTGGTATCACACAGGCAAAAGACGGCAGTCTTTCCATTGACGAGAAAGTGTTACAGAGTGCAGATGCAGACACGTTAAAGAAAGTGTTGGATGGAGATACCGGGCTTGCTTCCAAGATCAGTTTTGTGAGCGGAAGAATCAGCCAGAACGCAGCGTCCAATGTTGTGAGCACATCGAGCCAGTATACATCGAACGGCTCTTCATTGCTGAGTGCACTTGAGACGAGTAAATACGATTTCTGGGGATAAAAAAGAAAATTGACAAATTTGCAGAGGAGATAAGACAGGAGAACTATTATGAGTGTTACGATCAACTTTTCCAAAAACACGTCCGCACCCTGGCAGTCAAATGCAAACATGTTAAAAAGCACGAGGGAAAAAATACAGAGACAGGAAGAGCGGGACGGAAAAATTGCTTTTTTTGAGACACAGAAGCAGAATCTCAAAAATCAGAAAGCGGATACAATCGAAGAAATTGCAAAAAAGCTGGAGAAGTTTCATACTTACGAGGATGAGATTGCGGCAGCAAAACAGGAGTACAACAGCTCACAGATGTTCCACATCTTAGATGAGGCAGAAGAGCGCGGAGAGCAGATGGCGAAAGCGGCTGAGAAATATAAGCCAAAGACCGAGGAAGAGCAGAAAAAGGAGGCTCAAGGCGAGGCAGCAGGAACAGACGGCAAAACCGATGATAAGGGTGTTTTATCCGAAATTATGGATGATATGTCGGAATCAATCGATGCGCAGGAAGGAAATCTGGAAACTACCGGACAGCTTTCAGAAGCAGAGTTACAGCAGAAATTGTCCGACGAGGAATTGCAGAAAAAACAACAGAGATATCAGCCGTTTGACGTGCGGGCATAATAAAAGCCGATATTTCACTGATGCCTGTCTTGGTTAGTGATCAGATAATCTACCATGTATCACAACTTTTTATTACAGAAAACAGAATATTAAAATCTGCCGTAACAAATAGTAATATTCTATACTCCGACAATTCAAACACAATTCCAGAAAAACACCTGAAGTGATATTTTATCGCTTGAAAATCAAAAATTTTTTTATTATAAAACAAGGAAAGAATTGTTTGTATCCATATATTACAGTAAGAATATAATTATAATAGTATAAACAATACTGCTATAAATAATAAATATTCAAATTATCAGACAATATAACGAAAAAACAGATAGACAGCGGCATAAAAAAGTTGTATATTAGAAAACAGAAAAAATAAAATAATTCATGAAGCAAAGGCGCTTAGATACCCAATTGATCATTGGGTTATTTGAGCGCCTCTTTTTATTACAACAATGAGATTGTCTGCAAAGCGGCAGTTTCAATCTGGATTAAGAAAGGAATTTGCGTATGAAAGAGCAACAGAAAGAAACATCTGCAAAAATGGTCACTCTGAACAAATTTGCACCAAAGGATTCCCAGACAAAAACAGACGGAATGTATGATCCGGCATTTGAACATGACAACTGCGGTATCGGTTCGGTTGTCAATATCAAAGGTATCAAGACACATGAGACCGTGGAGAATGCTTTGAAAATTGTTGAAAACTTAAAGCACAGAGCAGGAAAAGATGCAGAAGGAAAGACCGGTGACGGTGTTGGTATCCTTTTACAGATTTCTCATAAATTTTTTACGAAAGCCGTAAAACCGCTCGGTATTGAACTTGGTGGAGAGAGAGATTATGGTATCGGTATGTTTTTCTTCCCGCAGGATGAGTTGAAACGCAATCAGGCAAAGAAAATGTTCGAAGTCATTGTCCAGAAAGAGGGCATGGAATTTTTAGGATGGAGAGAAGTACCGATCGATCCGACAAAGCTTGGACAGAAAGCAATCGACTGTATGCCTTGCATTATGCAGGGGTTTGTAAAGCGTCCGAAGAATGTGGAAAAGGGACTTCCGTTCGACCGCAAGCTGTATGTGGCAAGACGTGTGTTTGAACAGTCGAATGATGATACTTATGTTGTCTCTTTATCCAGCAGAACGATTGTATACAAGGGAATGTTCTTAGTAGAGCAGCTCCGCTTGTTCTTTGCGGATCTTCAGGACAAAGATTACGAATCTGCAATTGCAACGGTTCATTCACGTTTTTCTACCAATACAAATCCAAGCTGGGAGAGAGCGCATCCAAACCGTTTCATCGTACATAACGGTGAGATCAACACCATCAAAGGCAACGCAGATAAGATGCTTGCCCGCGAGGAGACTATGGAGTCTGAATTTTTAAAAGGAGAATTACAGAAGGTTCTCCCAGTTGTCAATACGGAAGGTTCCGATTCAGCAATGCTCGATAACACATTGGAATTTCTTGTGATGAGTGGTATGGACCTGCCGCTTGCAGTGATGATCTTAATTCCGGAACCATGGGCAAATAACAACCTGATGTCCCAGAAGAAAAAAGATTTTTACCAGTATTATGCGACGATGATGGAACCTTGGGACGGACCGGCTTCCATTCTTTTCTCGGATGGAGATATTATGGGAGCAGTTCTTGACCGTAATGGACTTCGTCCTTCCCGTTATTACATTACGGATGACGATTATCTGATCCTTTCTTCCGAGGTTGGTGTGTTAGACATTGATCCAACAAAGATTGTAGTAAAAGAGAGACTCCGTCCGGGAAAAATGCTTCTGGTAGATACCGTAAAGGGAAGAGTGATCGATGATGATGAGTTAAAAGAGACTTATGCAGGCAAACAGCCTTACGGTGAATGGATTGACCGCAACCTGTTAAATTTAAAAGATTTGAAGATTCCAAACCAGCGTGTGCCGGAATACACCAAGGAAGAGCGTCAGAGAATGCAGAAGGCATTTGGTTATACCTATGAATCTTTGAGAGATGCCATTTTACCAATGGCAAAAAATGGCGGCGAGGGAACATCCGCCATGGGTATTGATACACCGCTTGCTGCACTGGCAACCGATCATCAGCCGTTATTTAACTACTTCAAGCAGCTATTTGCACAGGTTACCAACCCGCCGATCGACTCTATCCGTGAAAAAGTGGTGACTTCCACAACCGTATACATCGGAGAGGATGGCAACCTTCTGGAAGAAAAAGCCATTAACTGTCAGGTGTTAAAAGTCAATAATCCGATCCTTACGAATACCGATCTGATGAAAATTAAAAATATGAAAGTGGACGGATTTAAGGTAGAAGTAATCCCGACTACCTATTATAAGAGCACAAGCCTCGAGAAAGCCATTGAGCGTCTGTTCGTGGAAGCAGACCGTGCGTACAGGGAGGGAGCAAACATTTTGATCCTGTCTGACCGTGGTGTCGACGAATACCATGTGCCGATCCCATCACTGCTTGCAGTGTCCGCCCTGCAGCAGCATCTGGTCAAGACAAAAAAGAGAACTGCGGTCGCCATGATCTTAGAGTCCGGTGAGCCGAGAGAGGTACATCATTTTGCAACACTGTTAGGCTATGGTGCCTGTGCGATCAACCCATATCTGGCACAGGATACCGTAAAACAGTTAGTGGATGAGCATATGTTAGACAAAGATTACTATGCGGCAGTGGATGATTATAATGCAGCGATCTTAAATGGTATTGTAAAGATCGCTTCCAAAATGGGTATTTCCACGATCCAGTCTTACGAAGGTTCCAAAATCTTCGAGGCGATCGGTATCGACTCTGACGTGATCGATAAGTATTTCACAAATACCGTGAGCCGCATCGGTGGTATTACATTAAAAGACATTGAAAATGATGTGAACGAATTACATTCTGCGGCATACGATCCGCTTGGTTTAGAGACTGACCTCACCTTAGACAGCAGGGGACGCCACAAAATGAGAAGTGGTGCAGACCAGCACCTTTACAATCCGGCAACCATCCATCTGTTACAGGAATCCACGAAACGTGGAGATTACAACCTGTTCAAACAGTACACAGAGCTTGTGGACAGTGAGGAAAAAGACGGCTGCATCCGTGGACTGATGGATTTCAATTATCCGAAAAAAGGTGTGCCGGTCGAGGAAGTGGAAAGCGTTGATTCTATCGTGACAAGATTTAAGACCGGTGCGATGTCCTATGGTTCTATCTCACAGGAAGCACACGAGACGCTTGCTATTGCGATGAACCGGCTTCACGGCAAATCAAACACCGGTGAAGGTGGTGAGGATTACGAGCGTATCGCAAGTAAAAATACCGCAGTGGACAGATGCTCCAAGATCAAGCAGGTCGCATCCGGACGATTTGGTGTCACAAGCCAGTACTTAGTCAGTGCGGAAGAGATCCAGATCAAGATGGCACAGGGAGCAAAACCGGGCGAAGGTGGACATCTTCCGGGCAAAAAAGTTTATCCGTGGATTGCAAAGACAAGACTTTCCACACCGGGGGTATCCTTAATTTCTCCGCCACCACACCATGATATTTACTCCATCGAGGATTTAGAGCAGCTGATCTTTGATTTGAAAAACTCTAACAGAGCGGCAAGAATTTCCGTAAAACTTGTTTCAGAGGCAGGTGTTGGAACCGTTGCAGCAGGCGTTGCAAAAGCTGGCGCACAGGTTGTGCTGATCTCCGGTTACGATGGCGGTACAGGTGCTGCTCCGGCAAGTTCCATCCACAATGCAGGACTTCCTTGGGAGCTTGGACTTGCAGAGACACACCAGACTTTGATCATGAACGGACTCCGCAATAAAGTAAGGATTGAGACAGACGGAAAATTAATGAGCGGCCGTGATGTTGCGATCGCAGCGCTTCTCGGAGCAGAGGAATACGGATTTGCAACGGCTCCGCTTGTAACCATGGGATGTGTCATGATGCGTGTCTGTAATTTAGATACCTGTCCGGCAGGTATCGCAACACAGAATCCCGAATTAAGAAAACGTTTTGCAGGAAAACCGGAATATGTGGAAAACTTTATGAAGTTTATCGCAGAGGAACTCCGTGAATACATGGCAAAACTTGGCTGCAGAACCGTGGATGAGATGGTTGGACGAAGCGACCTCTTAAAAGTCCGGGAAGATCTGACCGGACGTGAGAAAGAGATCGATCTTTCCAGAATTTTAAACAACCCATATGCAGGACCGAAGGAGAAAGTAACCTTTGATCCAAAACATGTATATGATTTTGAACTGGAAAAATCAAAAGACGAGACGGTGCTTTTAAAACAGCTTGGCTCTGCACTTACAAACAAACAGCGCAGAAGCATTGATGTGGAAGTGACGAACACAGACCGTTCCTTCGGTACGATTTTTGGTTCCGAGATAACAAAAAAGTATGGAACCGGCTTAGAGGAAGATACGTTTGTAGTTAAATGTACCGGCGCAGGTGGACAGAGTTTTGGTGCGTTCATTCCAAAAGGACTGACCTTAGAGCTTGTAGGCGATTCCAACGACTACTTTGGCAAGGGACTTTCCGGTGGAAAACTAGTGGTTTATGCCCCGGCAGGTGTAAAATATAAAAAAGACGAGAATATCATCATTGGTAACGTAGCCCTTTATGGCGCAACGAGCGGAAAAGCATTCATCAGCGGTGTGGCAGGCGAGCGTTTCTGCGTGCGTAACTCAGGCGCTTCCGCAGTCGTAGAAGGTGTCGGCGACCATGGCTGTGAGTATATGACAGGCGGACGTGTCGTAGTTTTAGGTAAAACCGGCAAAAACTTTGCGGCTGGTATGAGCGGCGGTATCGCTTATGTGTTAGATGAGGATAACGATCTTTACACCCGTATGAACAAAGAGATGGTATTTTCTGAGGAAGTATCCAATAAATACGATGTTATGGAATTAAAAGACATGATCAAAGAGCATGTGGCATTTACCAATTCCGAAAAAGGTAAGGAAATTCTGGATAACTTCAGTGAGTATCTGCCGAAATTTAAGAAAGTAATCCCGTATGATTACAACCGTATGCTGATGGCTATCGTTCAGATGGAGGAGAAAGGTCTCTCATCCGAACAGGCACAGATCGAAGCATTCTATGCGAATACGAGAGGTTGATCGTCAGTAGGGAATACGAAAAGAAAATGGAGGAAATATCATGGGAAAACCAACCGGATTTATGGATTATAAAAGAGAGACATCGGTGAGTGAAGCACCATTGGAGCGTATCAGGAATTTTAACGAATTCCACACACCACTGTCAAAGGAAGAACAGCAGATACAGGGCGCGCGCTGCATGAACTGCGGCGTTCCCTTCTGTCAGGCGGGAATGAATATCATGGGAATGACGAGCGGATGCCCGTTACATAACCTTGTCCCGGAGTGGAACGATCTTGTATACACAGGGAACTGGGAGCAGGCATACAACCGTCTGAAAAAGACGAACAACTTTCCGGAGTTCACATCAAGGGTATGTCCTGCACTATGCGAAGCAGCATGTACCTGCGGACACTGGGGGGATGCCGTTACCTGTAAGGAAAACGAACATGGCATTATCGAGAACGCTTATGAGCAGGGCTATGCGAAAGCAAAACCACCGAGAGTCCGCACTGGAAAGAAAGTCGCAGTCATCGGCTCCGGTCCTGCCGGACTTGCAGTGGCAGACCAGCTGAACAAGCGTGGACACCTTGTAACCGTATACGAGCGGGATGACAGGGTAGGCGGACTTTTGATGTATGGAATCCCGAACATGAAGCTGGAAAAATGGGTGATCGACCGCAAGGTTTCCATTATGAAGGAGGAAGGCATTACATTTGTCACAAATACCAATGTCGGCAAAGATGTCAAAGCTGCAAAACTGTTAAAAGAATATGACAGAGTTGTTTTGGCATGTGGAGCCAAAAATCCAAGAGATATCAAAGCACCGGGCAGGGACGCGAAAGGTATTTATTTTGCAGTGGATTTCTTAAAAGCTACCACAAAAAGCCTTTTGGATTCTGACTTGAAAGACAATCAGTACATTTCTGCAAAAGGAAAAAGAGTGGTCATCATCGGTGGCGGTGACACCGGAAATGACTGTGTGGGCACATCCATCCGTCACGGTGCAGCAAGCGTGACGCAGCTTGAGATGATGCCGAAAGCGCCGGATACGAGAGCGGAGAACAATCCGTGGCCGGAGTGGCCAAAAGTCTGCAAGACAGATTATGGTCAGGAGGAGGTGATTGCAGTATTCGGACATGACCCACGTATCTATCAGACAACGGTAAAAGAATTTCTGAAAGATAAAAATGGAAATCTCTGTGGACTTGTCACGGTGAAATTAGAGAGCAAAAAAGACGAGAAAACAGGCCGTATGATGATGGCAGAAGTTCCGGGTTCCGAACAGAAAATGGATGCAGACCTTGTGCTGATCGCAGCCGGATTCTTAGGAACTGAGAATTATATTGCGAATGCGTTTGGGGTAGACCTGAATGCGAGAACCAATGTAGCAACCGCAGAGGGCGCATATGCGACCAATGTGAAAAATGTTTTCACCGCAGGTGATATGCACAGAGGGCAGTCGCTTGTCGTGTGGGCGATCCGCGAAGGCCGCGAAGCTGCAAGGGAAGTGGATGAAAGCCTGATGGGATATTCTTATTTGTCGGTGCAGTAAGATTAAATTAGTATTTGTATATAATTGCTTTACTTTTTAAGAAAATTATGTAAATTACATAGGATAACAATTTCATAAAAATAAAAAAAACTGTTTGTTTTCAGGATTGGATTTCTTGTAATTCTGAAAATAGAGCAGTTTTTTTTATGAGATGCTTTATATGTTTAGAGTCCTGATTTGTTCAATCATCATAATGACCTTTGCATGAAACAATATAGATGATATCGTCTTTTTCGTAGTAAACAATTCTTTTTAGAGTTTTCTTATCCTGTGTTTGCCAGTACAAATAATCGCTCCATGCTCTATCTTCCCATAACAATCGCATTATTCTACCTCTATCAATTCATGCTCTGCAAAGTTGGCTTTACCGTTTTTTATGTCGTGTACAATATTTTCTAGATAACGGATATTGCTCTCGGAATAAAATGGATCTACCGATACCTCAAAAGGAATACGTTTTTCTCTGCCTACCTTTTTTGCAAATATAGTAAATGCTGCACTCATGGAAAGACCTAGTTCAGAACATGCTTGCTCCATGCTTTTTTTTACATCTGCATCCAATTTAAAATTAACATTAACTGCTTGTGCCATATACAACACTCCTTTCTACTTGTTTACAAATTGGAATTTCGTCTTGCAAATTAGCTTTTATATTTATAGTATATGCATATTTAAAGAAAATATCAAGCAAAATTCTTTAAAATTACTTTGCACTAAGTAGGGGAGTTGCATTGGAAAAATACTTATGTTAGAATAAATCTATTGAAAAGAAAATACAAAGATGGTATTTGAATGATTTCGGAAAGTGGGGGATTTAGAAATGGTTAAATACTTAGAAGCAGCAGAATGTATTTGCCTGGTAATATCTGTTTGCAATCTTATTGCAGTAGGTTTTGCAATGAAAAAACAGAAATCTATTAATAAAATAATGTATTTTGTTAATAATCTTGGTATTGTTGTATTATCAAATCTTATTGTCTGGACGGAAGGCTGTTATGTGGATGAAAATAATTTAAGTGGCAGTGCTATTACGTTTATTTTGAACATTTGCAATATCGTATTTTTTATTGTGAGCAGTATAATGGGATTTAAATGCGAGAAGGCAGAATAAAGAATTGATAATATATGTTTTGATTTGATAAACGTTTATGCAGGAGTGGTAAATATAGGTATGCCTCAATTGGACTGGAGATAGTTTATGAAGAAAAAATTATGTATGTTATTTGCTATTGTTTTATTGCTGGTTGGTGGATGCAATGAAAAGTCACAAAATTATTTTGCTGGGACAATTTTGAAAATAACAGATAATTATTTTGTTGTAAGTCCGGATGATTCGGAACCAATTAGGGAGACCAGTGATAATATATTAGTTCCAAAAGAGGTGGTATCAGCGAATGGAGTCCCAGAGCTGGCAGTTGGTGAGCGTATTCAGGTGGTTTATAATGAAATGGAACTAACGGATGAAGGGGTAATCATAGACATTGTTTATGCAATATACAAAGAAAATGATTTAGAAGGTACTCAGGAAAAATGAAATTGTAAAGAATAAGTGAAGAAAATGATCATAGAGAAAAAGCCAAAGTCTAACGACTTCGCTTTTTCTCTTTTTTTACACTGTATCCAAAAGTGCCAAGTTTTTTTCCAAGAAGAAAATATTCTCCGTGGGAGTAAGTGACAAGACCACTCTGGTTTAATTCGAATTTTCCCTTCTCGTCGAGCAGGGTATCGTCAATGGTCACACCAACAACATCCGCAAGGATCATGGAGTGGCTGCCGAGAGGTTTGATCTCACGAACCTTGCATTCGATATTGACAGGGCTTTCAGCGATTCCGGGTGCGTGGATGTGTTTTGAGGCAAGCGGCGTTAAATGCATTTCCTTAAATTTGTCAACATCACGACCGGAGCGGACACCACAGTAGTCGGTAGCTTTCACCAGTTTTTCGGTTGTTAAATTAATCACAAATTCGCCGGACTCCTCAATCAGGTGGTATGAGTAGCGCTCCGGGCGGACGGAAATCGAAACCATCGGCGGATTGGTGCAGACTGTGCCAGCCCACGCGACGGTAATAATATTCGGTTTTCCATCTAATTCCGGTTTTTCGCACAGAGAATCGTGCGCTGTGGAACTCTGACAGCTCACCATGACCGCAGGGAGCGGATAGAGCATATTTCCCGGTTTCCAGTTCTGTTTTGCCATATTTTATAATTCCTTTATCTAAAAATAAATGGATGTAATATCCATAACGGATTTGCGATATATAGCCGGATATTACTTCAATAGCATATCCATCAGATACGCATATACATCTTCATTCAGATTTTTCCAGTTGTTGCAGATTGCTTCTGCCTGTGCACGGTTTTTGACACTTAACGTCAGATCGATGATGTTTGTATTATGTTCGCGGTACTGACAGCGCACGGCGTAATCCTGATTTGGAGTTTTATAATAATCCGCCAGAATGGAATTGTCGTTTCGAAGCTGAAGTTTGTTTTTTTCCAGAAAAGCCATCGTGTCGTGTTCAATCGCGTCAGAAATCTTGTCTTTGAAAAATTCCAGCGTCTCTTTTCCGGCGGCAGTGATGGTGTACTGGGTGTTGCTGTGCGTGGATTCTGCATGGATCAGATCGGCATCGACCAGATCACTGATGACCTGCTGGACACGGAAATAATCGGTGTAGTCCTGTTCGAGAAAAAAGTTCGAAATCTGTGTATTGGTCAATGGAAAATCAACTTTATCCAACATGTTTAAAATTGTTAATTTATATATGGTAAATGGTTCGGCCATTTATATATACCTCTTTCTTTTATGTGGGTATTAGACGATTGCCAAACTCTGATTCAAGTTGAGAATATTGTGAAGAATTAACAAAATTTTCGAAGACACGCTTTTGTCAATTCTTCACAATTGGCGCTACTTTAATTATGAGTTTTGCAATCGCCCATATCCGTTATTGATATAGCTTTCCCTGCCACGTATCACGCTCCCGGAAGCGCTTGTATATCGTATTTAAGACGCGTTTCTTATCCGTGCTCCACAGCGGTGCAATCAGAAGGGAACGTGGACCGTCGCCTGTGAGGCGGTGGATCACCATTTCCGGTGGGAGATGTTCGATACAGGTCACAACAAAATCACAGTATTCCTCCAGAGAAAAAACGGGAAAAGGCGCTGTTTCATAGAGCAGAGCCAGATCGGTATCTTTCAGTATGTGGAGAAGCTGCAGTTTTACGCCATCTATCGGAAGATGTGCAACAGCGTCTACCGATGCAAGCATCATTTTTTTCGTCTCACCGGGCAATCCGAGGATCAAATGCGTGATAACGGAAAGACCACGTTCTTTCAGGGCATCCACCGCAGATAAATACTGCTCATAAGTGAAACCGCTCCGGATCTGCCGCAGCGTATCGTTGTGAATGGATTGCAGACCAAGTTCTATCCAGACAGGTTTTTGGCAGTTCAATTCGGAGAGCAGATCGAGCACTTCGGGTGGGAGACAGTCACAGCGTGTTGCGATGGAGAGTGCAGCAATATCCGGCTGTGCGATCGCCTCCGTAAAAAGTTCTCTTAAATAGGAAACGGGAGCATAGGTATTCGTGTATGCCTGAAAATAGGCGATAAACTTCCGGCAGTTACTTTTCCTGCGGATGCGTTCTTTCGCCTGCGTGATCTGCTCTGTGACAGAGAGGGAAGGGGCAGTGGCAAAATCGCCGCTTCCCCCGGCACTGCAAAAAATACAGCCGCGCGAATCCAGTGTCCCGTCACGGTTTGGACAGGTCATCCCGCCGTTTAAGGACAGGCGGTAGACTTTTTCGCCAAACGTCTGTTTTAGATAATGGTCAAGGGAAAAATATGGTTTGTCTCCCCAGAATTTTTTATCTGACATATCCATGTTTATTTTACGATATGGGATTTTACTGCCTGGCTTACCACCTCTGCAACACGCGGGTCGAAAGCTTCCGGCATAATAAATTCATCGTTTAATTCCTCATCGGAAACAAGATGTGCCAGAGCTTCAGCAGCGGCAAGCTTCATTTCCTCGGTGATCTGTGTGGCACGTCCCTCCAGGGCACCTTTGAAAATGCCAGGGAACGCGATCACATTGTTGACCTGGTTCGGGAAATCACTTCTTCCGGTTCCAACAACTCTTGCGCCGGCTGCCTTTGCAACGTCCGGCATGATTTCCGGTATTGGATTTGCCATTGCAAAAAGAATGGAATCTTTATTCATAGAGGCAACCATTTCAGGAGTTACGATATTTGGAGCGGAAACCCCGACAAAAATATCAGCGCCCTTTAATGCATCGGCAAGTGTACCGGAAGCATTTTCTAAATTTGTTACCTCGGTCATTTTTTTCTGCATCCAGTTTAAATTCGGGTAATCTTTTCCAATGATACCTTCGCGGTCGCACATAGTCACATGTTTGAAACCGTAAGTGAGGAGCAGTTTGGTGATGGCAACGCCCGCAGAACCGGCGCCGTTGACAACGACTTTACAGTCTTCTTTTTTCTTGCCAGTGACACGCAGACCGTTGATGATTCCGGCAAGGACAACGATTGCAGTGCCATGCTGGTCATCATGGAATACCGGGATATCGAGCATTGCCTTTAAACGTTCCTCAATCTCAAAACAGCGCGGAGCGGAGATGTCCTCAAGATTGATTCCGCCGAATGCAGGAGCAATATTTTTGATGGTTGCAATGATCTCTTCGGTGTCCTGTGTGTCTAAACAGATCGGAACAGCATTCACATCGCCGAATTCTTTGAAAAGAACACATTTTCCTTCCATAACAGGCATAGCGGCATATGGCCCGATATTGCCAAGTCCTAAGACAGCACTTCCGTCGGAAATGACGGCAACAGTGTTTGCCTTCATGGTATAAGTGTAGGCTGCTTCTTTATCTTCTGCAATGACTTTACATGGTTCAGCAACGCCCGGTGTGTATGCAATTGCAAGGTCCTCTCTGGAGTTGACCTTTGATTTTGCGATCGTTTCTAATTTGCCATTCCACTCTTTATGCATGGCTAATGCTTTTTCTTTTAAATCCATGATATGAACTGTCTCCTTTATGTAAATATTCGTTTTAAAGCTCTGAAAGTAATGATAACATTTCCTTTTTTATTAATCAAGAAAATTAGGACTTCCTATTTCGTAAAAAGTGTTGTATAATAAATCGCAGTTATAGATTCATTTAGTCGATTCAGACGTTGTTCCCAAATGATACAATTATGATTAAGGAGTCATTGAATGAGAGAAAAATATGAAAGCTTATCAGCAACGGTTTTGCGTGATTTAGCAAAATCAAGAGGAATTAAAAACACTTCCACAATGAAGAAAGCCGATCTTGTAGAAGCAATGCTTGCAGAGGATGCGAAGAAGGAAAAAGAAAAAGCGGCAAAAGAATCGGAGAAAAAACAGGAACAGTCAGCTCCTTCCGAGAAACCGGAGAGAAAAAGAGCAGATTCAGCAGAATCAGCCAAAGAGGGATCAAAAGAGGGAGAGCGTGAGGAAGCAAGCCAGGATGATACGATCAAGAATCTTGACAGCGGAATCACTGTGAATGGAATTCTTGAGGTTATGCAGGATGGATTCGGATTTATCCGTTCCGACAATTATCTGCCGGGGGAGAATGACGTTTATGTGTCTCCATCCCAGATCCGTAAGTTCAATCTGAAAACAGGTGATATTATCTGTGGTAACACAAGAATCAAAACACAGCAGGAGAAGTTCTCTGCATTATTATATATTACAACGATCAACGGTTATCATCCAAGCGTGATCCAGCAGAGAAAGAATTTTGAAGATCTTACACCGATTTTCCCAAATCAGAGAATCCGTTTGGAGAGACCGGGCAGCAGTGTTGCGATGAGAATCGTGGATCTGATCTCGCCAATTGGTAAAGGACAGCGTGGTATGATCGTTTCCCAGCCAAAAGCAGGTAAGACAACTCTGTTAAAAGAGATTGCAAAATCGGTTACGGCATCCAACCCGGACATGCATCTGATCATTTTACTGATCGATGAAAGACCGGAGGAAGTTACCGATATCAAGGAAGCGATTGAAGGCAATAATGTAGAAGTTATTTATTCTACATTTGACGAATTACCGGAACATCATAAGAGAGTATCCGAGATGGTCATCGAGCGTGCAAAACGTCTCGTGGAGCATCATAAAGATGTCATGATCCTGCTCGACAGTATCACACGTCTTGCAAGGGCATACAACCTCACAGTTCCACCAAGTGGACGTACGTTATCCGGTGGTCTTGATCCGGCAGCCCTTCATATGCCAAAACGTTTCTTTGGTGCAGCCAGAAATATGAGAGAGGGCGGAAGTCTTACCGTTCTTGCAACAGCACTGGTAGATACCGGAAGTAAGATGGACGACGTTGTGTTCGAGGAGTTTAAGGGAACCGGTAACATGGAACTTGTACTCGACCGCAAACTTTCCGAAAAACGTGTGTTCCCGGCAATCGATATTGTAAAGTCAGGAACCAGAAGAGAAGACCTGCTGCTTGACCCGGATGAGTTAGAGGCAGTGGAGATCATGCGCAAGGCTTACAATGGTATGCGTGCAGATGAGGCAGTGGAGAATATTTTAAATATGTTTGCCCGCACAAAAAATAATAAAGAATATATTGCAATGGTAAAGAAAAATAGAATTATTTAAAAAAATATCTTGATTTACCATGAAGCGTATGCTATACTTTAAAAGCTGTTTATCGGGATAAAGAATCTTTTACAGATTCTGGACAGTTTTTTATATCGTGTATATTCTTGCAGTAAGTGCCATATGCGAATCGGGTATACGGGCATAAAGAATATAGAACAGGCATAACAAATCAACGATAAGAATAGAAGAGGTGAAAATCATGAGAGAAGGAATCCATCCAGATTATTATCAGGCAACTGTTACATGTAACTGTGGAAATACATTTGTTACAGGATCAACAAAGGAAGATATCCACGTTGAGATCTGTTCTAAATGCCATCCATTCTACACAGGTCAGCAGAAAGCTAACAGAGCTGATGGTCGTATTGATAAGTTCAACAAGAAATACGGTATCAACAAATAGAAAAAAGTGGTTACAGATAAGGTTGAGGTTATTAAATCTCAACCTTTTTTAGAACATGGAAACTCTATGAGAAAGACATGGTTATTTAAATGAAATATTCAGGAATTGGCGGACAGGCTGTCATGGAAGGCGTGATGATGAAGAATCAGGAAAAGTACGCCGTTGCAGTGAGAAAGCCTGACCATGAGATTGAAGTGAAGGTTTCAGAATATACTGGGATCATCAGGAATAAGAAAATAAGAAATATGCCGATTTTAAGAGGTGTATTCAGTTTTATAGAGTCGCTTGTACTCGGAATGCAGACATTGACCTATTCCGCTTCTTTTTTTGAGGATGAGGAAGTGGATAAGAAGAAAAAAGAGCCAATGACGGAAGAAGAGCGCAGGAGACAGGAGCAGAAAGAGAAGAAGCAGGAAAATGCCATGATGGGCGGAACGGTTGTATTATCGATTGTTCTTGCTGTGGCAGTATTTATGATGCTTCCATATTATTTATCGACTCTGTTTCAGAAAGTAATTACATCCCAGTGGGTGATCGCATTGTCAGAGGGAGTGATCCGTCTGGTGATTTTCATCGGATATGTAGCACTTATCTCTCTGATGAAGGATATCCGGCGTGTTTATATGTACCATGGTGCAGAACATAAATGCATCAACTGCATTGAACATGGCATGGATCTTACCGTGGAAAATGTGAGAAAAAGTTCCAGATTTCATAAACGCTGTGGAACAAGTTTTCTTTTGATCGTAATGTTAGTCAGCATTTTGTTTTTTATGTTTATCCGCGTGGATTCTCCAATCCTTCGTGTGGTTTTTCGTCTGCTTCTGATCCCGGTGATCGCAGGTGTATCCTATGAATTTATCCGGCTGGCGGGAAGAAGCGATAATGCTGTTGTGAATCTTTTGAGCAAGCCCGGATTATGGCTGCAGGGTTTGACAACAAAGGAACCGGACGATGAGATGATCGAAGTTGGAATTGCTTCTGTGGAGGCTGTTTTTGACTGGAAACCTTATGTGGAAGAAATTCGCCGGGAAATGAATTAGAAGGGCGTGAGATAAGAATGACATATCGGGAAGCTGTTGCCCATGGAGAAAAAGTGCTGGAGCTGTCGCATATTGCAGATGCGAAAACAGATGCATGGCTGCTGCTGGAAATGGGTTGTAAGATAGACCGTAAATTTTATTATATGCATATGGAAGATGATCTTCCTGATGATCTGCTGAAGGAATATGAACTTACCGTCAAAAAGCGTGCAGAGCATATCCCGTTGCAGTATATTGTGGGCGAGACGGAATTTATGGGACTGAAATTCAAGGTAAATTCCAATGTCCTGATTCCGAGACAGGACACAGAGACACTTGTGGAGGAAGCATTAAAAAAGGTAAAGCCGGGAATGAAAGTACTTGATATGTGTACCGGTTCCGGTTGTATCATTATCAGTATCTTGCATAACGTTGAGGGCGTGAAAGGATATGCAGTTGATATCTCCAAGCAGGCGGTCAACGTTGCAAAAGAGAATGCAAAATTAAATGAGGTTCCGGTTCTTTTTGAACGCAGCGACCTTTTTGAGATGGTCACGGAGAAGTTTGATGTGATCGTATCAAATCCGCCTTATATCCCGACAGATGTGATCCCGCAGCTCATGCCGGAGGTGCAGGTGTTTGAACCGATCGAGGCGTTAGACGGAAAAGAGGATGGACTTTACTTTTACCGCAGGATCGTGGAACAGAGTAAAGATTATCTGAATTCTGGCGGTTCTCTGATGTTTGAGATTGGGTATGATCAGGGAAAAGATGTATCTAAAATGATGACAGACGCAGGATTTTCAAACGTCTGTGTGAAAAAAGACCTTGCAGGAAATGACAGGGTTGTGACTGGGATGTTGTAGCGGCATCAGAGTGTAGAGATGTAATGAGCGAAAGAGAGGAAAATGCAAATTTATTTGCATTTGACGAACGGCGAAATTATTGAGTGATGAAATCACGATATTTGATTAGACAGAAATGAGGGAGAAATATGTTTGATAAATTAGAGGACTTACTCATCCGTTATGAAGAGTTGATGAGCGAATTAAGTGAGCCGGATGTAGCAAATAATCCGGAACGTTTCCGTAAGCTGATGAAAGAGCAGAGCGATATTTTACCGATCGTGGAGGCTTACAAAGAATACAAACAGTGCAAGCAGAACATCGAGGATTCGCTTGCCATGTTGGAGGAAGAATCTGACGAAGAGATGCGTGAACTCGCAAAAGAAGAGTTAAACGATGCAAAGAACCGTGTCGCAGAATTAGAGAATGAATTAAAAATCCTTCTTTTGCCAAAAGACCCGAACGATGACAAAAACGTTATCGTGGAGATCCGTGCCGGTGCCGGTGGAGATGAGGCGGCGTTATTTGCGGCAGAGATTTACCGTATGTATCAGCATTATGCAGAGACGAAGAACTGGAAAACAGAGATTATGGAATGTGACGATACCGGAATCGGCGGTATGAAGAGCGTGACATTCATGATCACAGGAGCAGGTGCTTACTCGGTTATGAAGTACGAATCCGGTGTGCACCGTGTACAACGTGTGCCTGAGACAGAATCCGGCGGACGTATCCATACCTCTACTATTACCGTAGCTGTGATGCCGGAGGCAGAAGATGTTGACGTACAGATTGATGAGAAAGATATCCGTATCGATGTCTGCCGTGCTTCAGGAGCAGGTGGACAGTGCGTCAACACCACAGACTCTGCGGTTCGTTTAACACATATTCCAACTGGAATCGTGATCTACAGCCAGACTGAGAAATCACAGATCCAGAACAAAGCAAAAGCGTTTGCTTTACTCCGTACAAAATTATTTGACTTAGAACAGCAGAAAGCACATGATGCAGAAGCCGAGCTTCGTAAGAGCCAGATCGGTACCGGTGACCGTTCTGAAAAGATCAGAACTTACAACTTCCCACAGGGACGTGTGACAGACCACCGTATCAATCTGACACTTTACAAATTAGATAAGATCATGAATGGCGATATTCAGGAGATCATTGATGCATGTATCGCAGCAGACCAGGCTGCGAAGCTGGCGAATATGAATCAGGAAGCGTAAAATCCAGTTCATGAAGAATATCCTATAATTTTGAGGAACCAGAGAAAATCTCTGGTTCCTTTTTTGGAGTGGTGTTAATTCTCTTTTGCGAACATCTTCACTTGTCATTGATTCCGTGACCTGGACATAAAGTTTATGCACTGAAATGTAAAAACTTTGAAAAATCGACAATTTTTGCAATGGCGCATTACATAGAAAATATTTCAAAATACTGATATAAATGTTAGTGAAATTTGAAAATTGTTGTGATAAAATAAGTTGTTGGCATTTACAGTGATGGTGAGTAAGAATGGCGATAACAACAAACATCACATGCTTTAAATAAAAAATTAGAATACAGGAGACAAAAAATGCAGGACGATTTAAGAGCAGAACTGATCAAGCAGTTCCCATCAGAGGTAATAGAGACAAAGGATATGACAGGGAAAGAGTACTATGCCTGTCCGACATGCAAACGCGCAGTTTCAATCGGCACTGAAAAATGTCAGGGATGCGGACAAAAATTAAGCTGGGACAATATCAGGCATGAGAATGAGGCAAAAGGAAGTAAAAAAGCGAAAATCGAGTTTGATGTTCCGGCAGATTTTGTATTAGAGGATTGCAGAAAATGCCCATTGTCCTACATCGGAAGAAATGGGGACGAAAATGTTTACGAATGTCCACTGCAGATGAGAGGAAGCTGCAGGCTGGAATTATCATAATGAAATATCAATCAGAAAAGGAGCGTATATGGCATCAAAATTCTACGCAGTACAAAAAGGTAAAATTCCGGGAATCTATTACAGCTGGGATGATTGCAAAAAAATGGTAGACGGTTTTCCGGGTGCCGTATATAAAAGCTTCAAGACACTGGAAGAGGCAAAAGCTTTTGTGGGAACAGCAGGTACATCCAAAAAGCAAAGTGCAAAGACAGAAAAATCGGATACAATTCAATTAGAAGATACGCCTTCAATCTATGCTTTCGTCGATGGTTCCTACAACATTGCCACCAAAGTCTACGGCTACGGCGGATTTCTCATTCATAATGGAGAGAAAGAAGTGCTGCAGGGAAGCGGAAACGATGCGGAGATGGCATCCATGCGCAATGTTTCAGGAGAAATATTAGGAGCGATGGCTGCAGTAGAACGTGCGATCGAGTTAAAACTTCCGGAAGTGACGATTTATTACGACTACATGGGAATCGAGATGTGGGCAGAGGGAGCCTGGAAACGGAACAGGCAGGGCACGATCGCCTACTATGAATATATGCAGTCTGCAAAAAATAAAATCAGGATTAAATTTGTGAAAGTAAAAGGCCATTCCGGTGTGGATGGCAATGAAGAAGCAGACCACCTTGCAAAGGAAGCGGTCGGAAATACAATTTAGAAACGTTTTCAAACAAATAATTGATAAAAAAGTTGTTTAAGGTTTGACAGACATAAAATATGAGACTATAATGTGAGAAACTAGAAGAAAATTGACAGATTTTTCAGGTGGAGGGTAGAAGAAAAAACAGATAAAAAGTGAAATAAAACGAGGCAATTAATACATTGTCAGACTGGAAAAATTAATATATCAGAGAAAGAAAAAAAGTATATTAGAATGGAAAGGAAAATACAATTTATGCTGTCACAAAAGAGTACAATGAAAACAAAACTTGAAAATATGTATCTGCAGAAAAGAATCAGTTACGGTTATAGAAAAGTCATTAACATGATGCTGCTGTCAGGAGTGATTTCTATTATTGCAATAGGCATTCTGTTTGCCAATATGATGAATTATGTCAATAATGTCAACGCAGCAGATCAGGCAGTAAAAACATGCAGAATTAATATAAATACAGCAGCAAGAAATATCCGTGAAATGGCACTGAATGATGACGAATCCACTTACGACAGCTACGAGGAGAAGGTGAAAGAGCTTCTCGGGACCGTAGATACACAGATGAATGTTTTACACGGCACAGGTGTCATTACAGAGGATCTTTATACAGAATATAAAGGTGCATTTACGGACTGGGGAACGATCGGATATGAGATCATGGAAGAGATCAAGGCCGGTAAGGAAGATCAGGCTGTCGATGGTATCTTAAATAAGTGTACCCCTGCATTAAACAGCTTAGTAGAAATTTCAAAGAAATTAGATGCATTGACTGATAAACAGAGAAGTAAGGCTGTCCAGAGCACGATCTTCTGTGCAGCTGCCGGTATTGCAGTGATCATTATCTTCCTGCTCCTTGCATGGGCAATCGCAAAGAAAGTGAGCAGGATGGTACTTGAAACCATTCTGGAACCATTACATGCGATCGAGGACGTGGCGAAGGAACTCACGGAAGGAAATCTGCACAGCCAGCTGGAATACCACTCCGAGGACGAGATCGGAAGACTTGCACACAGCATGCGTAAGTCCATCCATATCCTTGGAACGTATGTCGATGATATTGACCGCTCCATGAAACAGTTCTCAGAGGGCAATTTTGATGTACAGCCAGAGGTAGAGTGGAGAGGGGACTTTGTTGGTATTTTACAATCCTTTATGGAGTTCCAGAACAGCATGTCTGATACGGTAAGAGGAATCCAGAGGGTTTCCGATGAGGTATCCAACGGAGCAGAACAGGTGGCATCCAGCTCGAACGAGCTTGCAGACGGCGCAACGAATCAGGCAGCAGTTGTCGAGGAACTGACCGCTACCGTTACCGGTGTTTCCGAACAGGTGGCAAACAATTCACAGGCAGCAAAGGAGATCAGCGGAAAAGTGGAACAGCTTGGACAGGCGCTGATCGAGAGCAACGGAAAGATGCAGGAGATGGTTGTCTCCATGAACGAGATCAATGATGCATCGCATGAGATCGACAAGATCATTGCGACGATCAATGAGATCGCATCCCAGACCAACCTGCTTGCCTTAAACGCATCTATTGAGGCTGCAAGAGCCGGTGAGGCAGGAAAAGGTTTCGCAGTAGTTGCAAATCAGGTAAATGTCCTGGCAGATCAGAGTGCAGAGGCGGCAAAGGAATCAGCGGCACTGATCGAGCGCTCTGTGAATGCTGTTGAAAAAGGTATGATAGTTGCAAAGGAAACAGCAGCACAGTTAGAGGAAGTGGCAGAGAATTCAAAAACGATCACAAGTGAAGTGACAAATATCGCAGACACCTTAGAGACACAGACAGCAGAGATCCATCAGATCAATGAAGGAATCGAGCAGATCAATGATGTGGTACAGACGAATTCAGCTACTTCAGAGGAATGTGCGGCTGCAAGTGAAGAGATGAGCAGCGAAGCAGACAATTTACGTACAATGATCCGCAGATTTAAAGTTGTAAAGACGGAAAAATAATATCAGACCAGATAAATTCAATTGGATGCGCAGGAGTATAAGCGCAAAAGAAAGAGGAAAGGTTCTCTGGTTATGAATAAGGATGTATATGGAATATTAGGAGATCTGACAGCAGAGATCTTATTGGAGATCATAGCGGAATGCATGGATGATTACCTGTACGTAATCGATCTCCAGAATAATAAGATGGAAATTTCCCAGTCTGCCCTGGATCGGTTTATGATCTCTGAGACACATGTGAGGAATGTAAAGCAGGAGATCATGTCCGTTGTCTACGAAGAAGACCGCACGATGTTTGCAAAGCATATGCAGGCTGTGATGGATGGAAAGGAAAAGGTGCATGATATCCATTACCGGTGGCTCGACAAAAACGGGCTTCCGGTGTGGGTCAACTGCCGCGGAGTGGTGATCGATGATGAAGATGGGAAGCCGGGGTATCTGGTGGGATGTCTGAATGAGACCGGAAACCAGCGGCGGGCTGATAATGTGACCGGGCTTTTAGGCGGAATGGAATTTTGTGCTTACCTGCGGTCACAGAAGAAACCTGTGACGACCGGATTTCTTATGCATATTGGAATTGATGATTTTGCAGCGGTGAATGAAACACATGGCAGCAATTATGGCGATTATGTGTTAAAAAGTGTTGCAGACTGTATGAAAGAGTGTCTGTCCGGAAATCAGCGACTCTATCATCTGATCGCAGATCAGTATGTGATCGTGGATCTTGACAGTACTTCCATGGATGATGCCATACAGCTCAAAAAAAAGATCGGTGAGAAAATAGACGAATTCATCATCTCTGAAAAATATGAAGTTGTATTTTCAGCTTCTGCAGGAGTGATCGATGCCTCGACTGTGGCAGAAGGCTACGAGGAATGCCGCAAAAAGTTTGAATTTTCCCTGAAAAAGGCAAAACGGATGGGAAAAAATAACATCTATTTTTACAGGCAGGAGGATTACGAGAAATTCCAGCGGAATGGAAGAATCATAAGTGCACTGAGAAATTCCATCGCTAACGGGTGTGAAGGCTTTGAAGTATATTATCAGCCGATCGTGGATTGTGTTTCCGGGCGTGTGATCGGTGCAGAAGCACTCATGCGGTATACCATGGTGACAGAGGAAGGTAAGGAGTGGCTGTCTCCGGTCGAGTTTATACCGCTTCTGGAAAAGACAGGACTGATCATTCCGGCGGGAAGGTTTGTGTTAAATGAGGCAGCAAAAATGTGCCGTGAGATACAGCAATATATACCGGAATTCAGTGTGAACGTGAATATTTCCTGTTATCAGATCGAGCATGGAAAGATTGCAGACAAGATACTCACTGCGGTCAGGGACAATGGACTGACGCCGGACTGCATCTGCATAGAAATGACTGAAAGCGGCTTCATGGATATGACACCGGTCTTTTGTAAATTCAGGAAAGTGCTTGAGGAAAATGGGATTCAGTTCGTGATCGATGATTTTGGAACCGGATATTCCAATCTCCACTGCATCAGTGACATGAATCCGGGCTATGTGAAAATGGATAAGGATTTCACAGCAAAGGCAATGAGCTGCGAACGGGATTACGAGCTGTTTAAAAAGATCATTGAGATGGTCCACAGCATCGGCATCCGCATCTGTGTGGAAGGAATTGAAAAAGAAGACTGGCATCTTAAGATGAAAGAACTGCAGGCGGATTATCTTCAGGGGTATTTTTTTGGAAAACCCTGTGAAAAAAAGAAGTTTATGGAAGAGTTTGTTTGCAATCTGCGCAATAAAGGCGTATAGTGGGATAGTACCTCGCAGGAGGTGCTATTTTACTATACAGATTTTTATATAAAAATTTCATATCTGCATGAAACGGAGTATAAAGAATGAACGAAATAGAAGTTATCTGGAAGTTTTTTGATAATCTGGGTGAGTACGTGTACGCTACAGACATAGAGACAGATGAGCTTGTTTATATGAACCGCAAACTGTTAGAGGTGTATGGATTACAGTCCATGGATGATGTGAAAGGGATGAAATGTTACGAGGTGCTGCAGAAATCTTCTGTTCCCTGCGGCATGTGCAATAATGATAGGCTTTGTGCCGGAAAGTTTGTCGAGTGGCGTTATTATAATCCGGTGATCGATAAATACATGATGTTGAAAGATACCCTGGTGGAAGATCCTGTCACAAAGAAAAAGTACCGGATCGAGATCAGTATAGATATCAGCGAGGAGCGTTCACAGGACAAGATGATCCAGAAGTACAGGGATATGGAGTCCTTTGTCAACGAGGCATTGAAGGAAGCACTTTCTGCCGAGTCGCCGGACGAGACAATCCGTATTATTCTGGAATATCTCGGAAAAGCGCTGAACGGAGAGAAAACGTATATTTTTGAGAGGAACAGAGATGGCAGGGATGATAATACATATGAATGGACAGCGCCGGGAGTGCCACCGGAGATCGACAATCTCCAGAATCTTCCGCCGGAGATCTGTGAGAACTGGTATCACATTTTTGAGGAGGGAAAATATGTCCGGATACCGGATATTGAGGAGATGCGCCTGAGTGATCCGTTTCAATATGAAAATCTGAAGCGGCAGAATATCCATTCCATTGTTGCCATGCCAATTTATGATGCGGAAAAAATCATTGCTTTTTACGGAGTTGACAATCCGCCGGCAGTTTCATTGGAATATACGTCGGATATGCTTCAGATCATGGGTTCTTTTCTCAAGTCCTGTATCAAACGCAGGAATCTGATGAGGCGTCTGGAAGATCTGAGCTATAAGGATGCGCTGACTCAGCTTGGAAACCGCTTTGCGATGGAAAAGTATGTGAGACAGATCAATCCGGAGCAGAGCATCGGCGTAGTTTATTGTGACGTTACTGGTTTAAAAGGTGTGAATGACACACTGGGACATAAGGCAGGGGATGACCTGATCCTTAGAGCCGGTGCATGTCTGGAGCAGGTGTTTGGCGATTACGGCGTATTCCGTATCGGGGGAGATGAGCTGCTTGTATTGTGCGCGCAGATCGATCAGGACACGTTGGCGGAACGCATAAGGCAGTTAGAGTGTCTGACAGCTGAGAAGGACGTAAATATCGCAGTGGGAGTGATCTGGCAGGACAGGGCGGACACACATCTGGATGAACTTCTGCAGGAAGCTGAGAAGCGCATGTATGAGGATAAGGCAGAATACTATAAGAAAACAGGGATTGAGCGGAGAGGTGCAGACAAAAAAGGCTGAATCTGCTCTCACTAAATGAGAATAGATAAAAAAGTGATAATAATTTTGTCTGAAAACGGTATTTTCCTAGGCGAAATGTAAAAAATTTTAAAATAGAAATAAAATGATTGTGATTTTGCCATGAGGTACAGTATAATAAGAAATGTCGGTTAAATGTAAAAATCATGTAAAAAGTTTGTAAATAAAATTGCAGACAGGGATACGTTAGAATGCATAACGTAGTTAGGAGTACAAATGACAACATTTACTATTATTTTATCGCTGCTCAGCGGAGTGGCACTGTTCCTTTTTGGTATGTCCCTGATGGGAGACGGACTGAAGAAAGTAGCGGGAAATAAGCTGGAGCTGGTTCTTTATAAGCTGACGAACACACCGTTGAAAGGAGTGCTGCTTGGAACTGCTGTGACAGCAATCATCCAGTCCTCCTCCGCAACGACTGTTATGGTTGTCGGCTTCGTAAACTCCGGAATGATGAAGGTTGCGCAGGCGATCGGTATCATCATGGGAGCCAACATCGGAACGAGTGTGACAGGCTGGATTTTGTGTTTGTCGTACATTGACGGCTCAAACGGAATTGCACAGCTGCTGTCCACAGCGACCATCTCAGCGATCGTGGCGATCATTGGTATTATCTTTAAAATGTTTGTAAAAAAATCCGGCTTTAAAAATGTCGGTGACATTATGCTTGGGTTCTCCATCCTGATGGTGGGGATGCAGACCATGAGTGGGGCAGTTGCACCATTAAAAGATAACGAGCATTTTGTGAATGTATTGACAATGTTTAAGAATCCGGCGGCAGGTATACTGGCAGGTATTTTATTTACGGCGGTATTACAGAGTGCATCTGCCTCAGTCGGTATTCTTCAGGCGTTGTCCATGAGTGGAACGATCACTTTTGCAGCGGCGCTTCCTATTACCATGGGTATTGGTGTCGGCGCAGCCTGTCCGGTTCTGCTCTCCTCGATCGGAACGAACAAAAATGGTAAGAGAACAGCCCTGATCTATCTGTTTAACGATCTGTTCGGCATGCTGTTCTGGTCAATTGTATTTTATTCTGTCAATGCAGTGGTGCATTTCCCGTTTATGAATGCCACCATGAGCCCGGTACTGATCGCAATGTTAAACACGGTTTTCCGTGCGGCAACGATTTTAGTACTTCTTCCATTTATCAAATGGATTGAAAAAATTGTTTATCTTGTTGTAAAAGATTCGCCGGAGGACGAGGAGGATCAGGCAGACTTCGATCTGCTCGAGGAGCGTTTCCTTGCTTACCCGGATCTTGCGATCACACAGAGCCATCTTGCGATGAACGGCATGGCAAAGAAGGCGAGAAAGAATATTTTGCGTGCGTTAAGCCTGTTCCTTGTGTATTCGACAGAAAAGTTTAATAAGGTACAGGAAAAGGAAACGCTGATCGATAAATATGAGGATAAGCTGGGAACCTATCTGATGCAGATGTCCACGCATGAGATGAATGGAAGCCAGGCGAAGCAGGTATCCAAGTTTTTGCATACAGTGAGTGATTTCGAACGTCTGGGCGACCATGCGGTGAATATCTCCGAGGTTGCGGCGGAGCTGAACGAGAAGAAAATTGCATTTTCGGACGAGGCACAGTATGAGCTGGATGTGCTCGAGAATGCAGTAAAAGAGTGTGTCAGTCTTGCGGTGGATGCATTCTGTGCGGACGACCTTGAGATGGCGGCAAAAGTAGAACCACTCCGCGAACTGATCGGTATCCTCTGCGATGAACTGAAACTGCGTCATATCGCAAGACTCCGCACCGGAAAATGTGAGATGAAGCAGGGATTTGCGTTTAACGATCTGCTGACGAACCTGGAGCGAATCGCAGCACACTGCTCGAACATCGCAGTTGCCATGATCGAACTTGAGGCAGCAGACTTTGATACCCATGAGTATTTAAAGAGTGTCCGCGAGTTAAAGAATGACACTTACATGGCATACTTTGATGAGTATGAAAGAAAATATGACATCAATGGTTACCGGAAGAAAAAAACAAAAGCACAGAAATAGAGATCAGTGATTACGGCTGTCGTACTGAAAGGAGAAATTCCCGGATTGTATGGCAGCTTTTTTTGACTGGTACATCGTCCTGCAAATAACGAAACGCCGTACTAGTCAAAAAAGGCAGAATGATGTACTATGAAAAGGAACAGAAAACGAAAATTAGAATTTGAAAAAAGTAAGGGAAAAACATGTCGCTGCAATTTATTTTCGGAAATTCAGGAAGTGGAAAATCATCCTATTTATATAGGAACATACTAAAAGAGGCGGCAGAGCATCCGGAGAAAAATTATCTGGTGCTTGTGCCGGAGCAGTTCACCATGCAGACACAGCGCGAGCTTGTGCGGCTTGAAAAGTCACATGCTATCATGAACGTGGATGTGTTAAGTTTTGCGCGCCTTGCATACCGTGTGTTTGATGAGCTTGGGAAACAGAACCTGCGCGTGTTGGAGGAGACCGGAAAGAATCTGGTGCTCCGCAAGCTTGCAGGGGAGCAGAAGAAAAACTTAAGTGTGCTGGGCGGTAACTTAAACCGGATGGGGTACATCAGTGAGGTGAAATCCCTCATTTCCGAGCTGACGCAGTATAACGTGTCACCAGAAAAATTGGATACATTTTTGGAGACGGAGGATGTCGGGGAGACATTGCGCCTGAAAATGCAGGATATCTCGGTCATGTATCACAGTTTTTCTGAATATCTGCAAGGGCAGTATATCACCTCTGAGGAAGTGTTATCGCTATTGTGCGATGCCGCAGAGGATTCGAATATTATAAAAGACAGCGTGATTGTGTTTGACGAATTTACCGGTTTTACACCGATACAGAATCAGCTTCTTAGAAAACTTTTAGTGTTATCAGAGCGTATCATTGTCTCCGTGACGATGGATGCAGGCGAGGATTTTTACCATTGCAGGGGCGAGCAGGAACTTTTTTCCATGAGTAAAAAGACGGTTTCGGTTCTGATGAAAATGGCAGAGGAACTTCATGTCACGGTGGAGGAGCCTGTTGTGTTATCCGATGGAAAAAATCACAGATATAAAAATGCTCCATCCCTGTACTTCATGGAGCAGAATCTGTTTCGACCGTATTATCATAAATGGCGGCAGAAGGAGGATGAACTGCGGATCGTGAGCCTTAAAAATCCGAGGGAAGAGCTTCACTTTGTGGCGCGTGAGATCACGAAATTTGTGCGTGAGAAACAGTACTGTTATAAGGATATCGCAGTGGTGACCGGGGACGTCAGTCTTTACGACAACTATGTGGATGAGATTTTTGCAGCGTATGATATTCCGTACTTTCTCGACCAGACGAGAACCATTTTATTTCATCCGTTTATCGAGTTTATCCGTGCGGTGCTTGAAGTGGTGGAACTTGATTTCTCTTATGAGAGCGTGTTCCGTTTCCTTCGCTGCGGACTGACCGATATCACAGAGCAGCAGATCGATCTGCTGGAAAACTACGTGCTTGCCAAGGGGATACGCGGCAGAAAAAAATGGGAAAAACAGTGGACATTTGTGTTCGACGACACGGAAAAAGAGAACCTCACAGAAATGAATGAGGTGCGGGAAAAGATTTATGGCTTCTTTGCACCGCTGTCGGAAGCGTTTGCCCAGGGAAAGACCGTGCGGGACGGAACCACTGCGTTGTATGAATTGATTGAAAAATTAGAAATAGAGCAAAAACTGAAACAAAAAGAACTCGAATTCGAGCGTCAGGGCAATCAGGTCAAGGCGAAAGAGTACGCCCAGATTTACAAAATTGTCATGGATCTGTTTGATAAGGTTGTGGACTTCCTGGGAGACGAAGTGCTTCCGGTCAAAGAGTATGCGGATATTTTAGACGCCGGATTTGAGGCTGCAAGAGTCGGCGTGATCCCGCCGGGAAATGATAAAGTGACGATCGGTGACATCGAGCGAACCAGATTGAACCATATCAAAATCTTATTTTTCATCGGTGTCAATGACGGTGTTGTGCCGAAAGCGGGCAATGCCGGAGGTATCATCTCGCAGTTTGAACGTGAGAAAATGGTGGCATGTCATCTGGAACTTGCACCGGGTGCGCGTGAAAAAGTGTTCATCCAACGCTTTTATCTATATCTGAATGTGACAAAGCCATCTGATTTTTTATATGTGACTTTTTCAAAAGTGAATGCGGACGGAAAAGCACTTAGAAGGTCGTATTTTGTTGGAACGCTCTTAAAAATGTTCCCGGAGAAAACGGTGGAGGAAATCGAGGAGACAACTTCTGCGGACTGCATCATGACGCCGAAGAGCAGCATGGCATTTTTCCTGGAGGGACTGCAGGATGATAACAGAGCTTCTGAGCCTTCACAGATAGAAAAAAGAAAATTATGGAATGCTCTCTCAAAATTCTACCTCACAGATTCCGAGTGGAAGCCGGAAACGGAAAAACTTTTAAAAACTGCCTACGAAGTGCACAGCGATGAGCCAATCAGCCACGCAGTGACGCAGGCACTTTACGGGACTGTGTTGGAGAACAGCGTCACAAGACTGGAGCGTTTTGCGGCGTGTGCCTACGCGCATTATCTGAATTACGGTTTACGCCTAAAGGAGCGTCAGCTTTTAGAGTTTGCAAGCGTGGACATGGGAAATATTTACCATGATGCGCTTGAACATTTTTCCAGACGTGTGGAAAAATCAGAGTACACCTGGTTTAACATCCCGGAGGATGTGCAGGAGACATTTATAGAGGAGAGCATGGATGATGCGATTGCCGGGTGCAAAAATGCCGGAGCGTTTGAGAACGTGAGAAACCGTTATCTGACCGGCCGGATGCGCCAGACCATCAAGCGCACGGTATGGGCGCTTACCACCCAGATCCAGAAGGGAAAATTTGTGCCGAGTGATTTTGAGGTGTCCTTTTCGCGTGCAGATAAATTGGACGCCATCCGTTTTCAGCTGAGTGATGAGGAAAAAATGAACCTGCTCGGCAGGATTGACCGTGTGGACACTTACGAGACGTCGGATAAAGTTTATGTGAAGATTATTGATTATAAATCGGGAAACACGAGTTTTTCACTCGTCAATCTGTATCACGGACTACAATTACAGCTTGTGGTCTATATGAATGCGGCATTGGAATTAGAGGAAAAACGCCATCCGGGCAAAAAAGCGGAACCGGCGGGTATCTTCTACTATCACATTCAAAATCCGATAGTAGACGGACTTGGAAATGAGACAGAGGCAGAAATACGAAACAGCGTTTTGGAGCAGTTAAAATTAAATGGTCTGGTGAACGATAATCCGGAAATCTATGAGGCGATGGATTCAGATTTTGCCGGAAATTCTTCGGTCATCCCAATCGGAAAAAAAACGGACGGAAGCTTAAAAGCAACTTCCAAGGTTGCCAGTACTTACGATTTTTCTGTGATGTCTGATTATGTACAGGAGAAAATCAAAGAGACCGGGAAAAAAATCTTTGCCGGAGATATTTCGATTCATCCATACTCGCTAGACGGAAAAAGTGGCTGTGATTACTGTCCATACCATACCGTCTGCGGTTTTGACACCCGGATGCCGGGTTATTCCTATCATAAACTGGAAAAATTTGACAGCGCGGACGAGATATTAAAGCGTATGGAAAACGAAAAGCAGGAACAGTAAATAACAGGAGTGAGAAATATGGGAGTTTCATGGACCACAGAGCAGCAGCAGGTCATTGACTTAAGAAATCGAAATATATTGGTATCTGCGGCAGCAGGTTCTGGAAAGACCGCTGTTTTAGTAGAGCGGATCGTGAAAATCATAACAGACAAAAATCATCCGGTGGATATTGACCATCTGCTGATCGTGACGTTTACCAATGCGGCAGCGGCAGAGATGCGGGAGCGAATCGGAAATGCGATTGAGAAAGTGTTAGACGAACAGCCGGGGAATGAGCATCTGTTAAGGCAGCTGACCTTGATTCACAATGCACAGATCACGACCATCGACAGCTTCTGTCTGTATGTGGTGCGCAATCATTTTCATGAGATCGATCTGGAACCGAATTTCCGTATCGGGGATGAGGGTGAGTTAAAATTACTGCGCGAGGATGTTCTTGACAGAGTTTTGGAACAAAATTATGAGGAGCCTTCGGAAGCATTTTCCGATTTTGTGGAGGGCTATGCTTCGGGAAGAACCGATGCTGCATTAAATGAGATGATCCTTCAGTTATATGAGTTTTCCAGAAGTTATCCGTGGCCGGAAAAATGGCTGGATTCGTTTGTGGGAGCCTACCGCATCGAAACCAGGGAGGAGTTAGACCGCGCAGAATGGCTTGCTCCGCTCACGGAAAATATCTGTTTTGTCTTAAAAGACTGTGAACAGCTCTTAAAGCAGGCGCTTGCAATCACACAGCAGGATGACGGACCGGATATGTACGAGAAAGCAGTGCAGAGTGATCTGGAAAAATACGAAAGTTTGTCAAAACTAACCTCTTTCTGTGAACTGTACGGGGCGCTTTCCGATATCAAATACGACAGACTTGCGAGCAGCAGAGGTTTTGAGGGAGATCCCGATAAATTAGAACTGGTGAAAAGCCTCAGGGAACAGGCGAAGGATGTGGTGAAAAAGATCTGCAGACAATATTTTTTCTGTTCGCCGGAGATGATGATCGAGCAGTTAGAGCGCACGGAGCCGATGTTAGAGGAGGTTGTCCGTCTCACAAAGCAGTTTGCAGATGAGTTTGCAGCCGCAAAACGCCGGAAAAATCTGGTGGATTTTCATGATGTGGAACATTTTGCATTGCAGATCCTTGTGGATGAGGAGACGGAGAAGGCGAAAAAGACTGCGGAAGAGTTCCGGGATACCTTTGAGGAGATCATGATCGACGAGTATCAGGACAGCAACGAAGTGCAGGAGACACTGCTTCGCTCCATTTCCAGAGAGGAGCGTGGGGAAAATAATATTTTCATGGTCGGGGATGTAAAGCAGAGTATTTACCGGTTCCGTCTCGCAAGACCGGAACTTTTCATGAAAAAATACGATTCCTATTCGCTGGAAGAGAGCACCACGCAGCGTATCGACCTGCACAAAAACTTCCGAAGCAGAGAGGAAGTCTTGACCTGCACAAACGATATTTTTTATAAAATTATGGCGCGGAGTCTTGGAAATGTGGAGTATGACGCGGAGGCTGCACTGTATCCGGGGGCAAGCTATCCTGTCAGCGCGGACTTCATCCCGGAGATCCTGCTTGCAGACAGCAACGACGAATTATTGGAGGACACCGAACTTACGGATAAAAAGACACTGGAAGCGAAAATTGTGGCAGAAGAAATCAAGCATCTGATGAAAACGCAGCCGGTCACGGACAAGGCAGCCGGAACACTTCGGGCGGCGCATTACTCCGATATTGTAATTTTGCTCCGCAGTCTGTCCGGCTGGGCGGATTCCCTTGTGGAAGTGTTGAACGAGAATGGAATCCCGGCGCACACGGTTTCTTCGACCGGATATTTTTCCACGGTGGAAGTGCAGACAGTACTGTCCATGCTGAGGCTTTTGGATAACCCAAGACAGGATATTCCGATGGCGGCAGTGCTCCGCTCTCCGATGGCTGGGCTTACCGATGAGGAACTTGCAGTGTTAAGGCTTGAAGATGGCAGTGTGCCTTTTCATGAAGCGGTGCTCGAACTGGCAGAAGGACTTTATGAAGAGGGCGGGCAAATAGAAATTTCAAATTCAGAGGAAGATCAGAAGCAGGGAAGAAACGCGGATGAGAAAACAGAAAATCATATAGAGATAACCGCTCACTGGAAATTACTCAAATTTTATAAAAAATACAAGCAATTACGGCAGCTCGTCCCGGACACTCCGATCCATGAGCTGATCGAGATCATCCTGCGCGAGACCGGATACGGTCATTATGTGGCGGCAATGCCGGCAGGAAACAGAAGAACGGCGAATTTAAACATGCTTTTGGAAAAAGCCGCAGCCTACGAGAAAACGAGTTACAAGGGACTATTTCACTTTGTGCGTTACATTGATGAACTGCAGAAATATGATGTGGATTTCGGTGAGGCAGACATGGTCGGGGAAAACGAGGACGTTGTCCGAATTATGAGTATCCATAAGAGCAAAGGTCTTGAGTTCCCAATTGTGATCGTGAGCGGTATGGGCAAAAATTTCAATAAACAGGACACACGGAGCAAAATGGTGCTTCACCCGGAACTTGGTATTGGTCTTGACTACATGGACGGAAAAAAGCGTATCAAATCACCGACTATCGCAAAGAAGGCGATTGCAAAGCAGATCGAGCTGGAAAATCTCGGCGAGGAACTTCGTGTACTTTACGTTGCCTTAACCCGTGCAAAAGAAAAGCTCATTCTCACCGGAACCTTAAAAGATGCAGCCGAAAAACTGGAATTTTACAGACAGCAGGCGAATCTTTCGAAAGCAGCAGACAGACCGCTTTCCTACCTTACAAGAGAAGGGGCTTCCGGTTATCTGGACTGGATACTTCCGGCAGTGCTTTCCTATGGGGACAAATACCCGGTTCGGATCGTGGAAGCGGCAGAGCTTGTCTTAGACGAAGTGGAAAACCAGTTAGAGCAAAATGAAAACCTGACAGAGCGGATCGGGGAGATCAAAGCGGCGGATCCACAGCTGGTCGGGCAGTTGAAGCAGCGGTTTTCGCAGCGTTATCCATATCAGACAGATATTTTGCGGAAAAACAAATATTCCGTGTCTGAATTAAAGCATCGTGCAATGCGTGAAAAATTTGAGGCAGAGCAGGAGGAGACCATCCCGGCATTTTTGGAAGAACCTGTGACACCAACGATTCCTCTTTTTATCCAGAGACAGGGAAGTGTGGAACAGGAGGCACAAAATAAGGCACAGGATGCAGGGCAGGAAGCAGAAAGTAAAGCAGAACAGAAAATAAAATCAAATACAGCAAACCGTGGTGCGTTGAGAGGAACCGCAGTGCACCGCGTCATGGAGTGCTACGATTTTGCCTCAGAAAAAAGTGTATATGAACAGATGGAAGCTATGGAAAAAGAGGAGAAAATCACTGCGGATATGCGTGCACTTGTGAGAGAGCAGACCGTGGCAGATTTTGTTTCCTCGGAAACAGGAAAGCGGATGGCTCTCGCACAGCGCGGGGGAGCACTTTACCGTGAGAAACCATTTGTCATGGGATTTACGGAAGAGGAACTGGAAAGATATGGCTTTGGGGCAGGTGCGCAGATGATAGAAAATGAAGCGCAGACTGAAAATGCACAACAGGAAATCATGTCAGAAAATGTGTCGCAGGAAAATCATATGCATGAGGAAGATTTAACTTTAATTCAGGGAATCATTGATGTTTTCTGGATTGAGGATGACGGAATCACAGTCTTGGATTATAAGACAGATCGTGTGGATACTGCGCAGGAGCTGATTGACCGTTATGCGACACAGTTAAAGCTTTATGCGGATGCGTTGGAGCGGGTTTTTGCCACCCGGAAACTGAAGGTGAAGGAGATTCTGATCTACTCGTTCCGGTTAGAAAAGCTGATTTCAATTGAATAAATGTATGCACGAAGATCACTGGAGTCTTAATGATTCCGGTGATTTTCGTATAGAGCGATCATATAGAGCAATCAGACGATATTTTCTTGTGTGCATAAGTGATTCATGGTATCATAGAAATCATGAGAACGGAGGAAGGAGTCGCAAAAATGAAAGCCTTAAACATCCCGGTTGGTATTTCTAATTTTGAAAAAATCCGCAATAATGGATTTTATTATGTTGATAAAACTGGTCTGATCGAGGAACTTCTCAAAACAGAAGCAGAAGTGACGTTGATCACCCGACCACGTCGATTTGGAAAAACACTCGGAATGAGTATGCTAGAAAGCTTTTTTGATATTCGAAAAAACAGTCGGAAACTATTTGAAGGTCTTGAGATTGCACGCCAGAGTGAATTATGCAGCAAGTGGATGAATCAATGTCCGACGGTTTCCGTATCATTCCGGCAGGTGGATGGTCTGAACTTTACAAGTGCATACGATATGCTGACAATGGTGTTTGCCGATCTATATAACAAACATCTTTATCTGCTTGAAGACAGTCATGTAACGGAGTTTCAAAAGAAAACGTTTACAAATATTGCGCATGGATGTGGTTCGGAAAAAGAAGTGAAAAGCAGTCTTGTTCTTTTGACGACTATGATGCAGCAGCATTATGGTAAGGCAGTAGTACTTTTGATAGATGAGTATGATGTTCCGGTTGCAAAGGCAAATGCGCATGGTTACTACAACGAGATGTTAGATGTCATGAAAGGACTATTGCAGGCTTTGAAAGATAATCAGGCACTTTGTTTTGCGGTTGTCACAGGATGTCTGAAAATTGCTAAAGAAAGTATTTTTACAGGAACCAATAATTTTGTGTCTGACACTATCACAGATTCACGCCTAAATGAATACTTTGGCTTTGTCCAGAGCGAGGTGGATCAGATTTTAGCAGATGCAGAGACAGAAGATCAGGCGGAAAATATCCGAAAATGGTATGACGGATATCACTTTGGTGACTTTGATGTTTATTGTCCGTGGGATGTGATGAATTATCTGCTGGAGCTGCAGCACAATCCACAGGCTAAGCCGGTCAGTTATTGGAAAAATACCAGCGATAATGCAATTATCCGTTCTTTTATCGATCATTCAGGAAGCAGCATCACGAAGAAGCTGGAAAATTTAATGGCTGGAGAAACAATTGTTCAGCGTGTGGATGAAAATCTGACTTACGATTATTTACATTCTTCGGAGGATAACCTGTGGAGTATGCTGTATCTGACAGGATACCTCACAAAAGCGCGGAATGAACAAACGGATGAGGTGCTGCCTGACGGTGCGATTGCACTTATGATACCGAATGAAGAAATCAGGGATATATTTGAAACGACGGTTATACAGTGGTTTGATGACAGTACCAGAAAATGGAATCGGACTTTATTGTTTGATGCAGTGTGGAATGGTGACAGTGTGAATCTGACAAAAGAAATGAATATTCTTTTACGACGCACAATCAGTTATCACGATTATAAAGAGGATTTTTATCATGCGTTTCTTGCAGGAATCTTTACAGGTGCCGGATATATGGTGGATTCGAATAAGGAGCATGGCGAAGGGCGTAGTGATGTGGTCGTATATGATCCGGTTAATGGACGTGTTGCGATTTTTGAAGCAAAATACACGAAAAATCAGGAAAAACTGGAAAGTACATGTAATACTGCGTTGCAACAGATAGATGAACGTCTGTATGCAAAGGAGTATGAAGATGATTATGATCAGATTCTATGCTATGGCATTTCATTTTTCAAAAAACGGTGTCTTGTCAAGATAAAGTAAACGGTTAAGTGAGGAAATTTATGGGACAGATCATACTTGCCTCGGCATCGCCGAGAAGAAAAGAATTGTTAGAACAGATCGGACTGGAATTTGAAATCTGCCCGGCGAAAGGGGAGGAAGTTATCTCGAAAAGCGCGCCGGAGGAGGTTGTGATGGAGCTTTCCGAGCAGAAAGCGACAGAGGTCGCAGCAATGGTAAAAACATATGAGAGCGGACATGGGGAACTGATGACACCGCAGGATATCTTAGTGATCGGGGCAGACACCGTCGTTGCATGTGATGATACCATCCTTGGAAAGCCGAAAGATGAAGCCGATGCAAAGCGGATGCTCACACTTCTGTCGGGAAGAAAACATGCCGTGTATACAGGCGTTACGTTTGTGTTTCTGGATAAAAACGGACGAGCGGGCGCACATACCTTTTACGAGAAAACAGAAGTTACCATGAAGCCGTTGTCGGAACCTGAGATCGACCGTTATGTGGCGACCGGAGAGCCGATGGATAAAGCCGGTGCCTATGGGATCCAGGGAAAATGTGCCATTTATATTGAAGGGATTGAAGGTGATTACAATAATGTGGTCGGACTTCCGGTTGCACGCATTTATAAGGAGCTGCAAAAGCTTGGAATCGATCCCTATCTATGGTAAACTGCATGAAATAGTAGATTGGATGATTTCTAAATTCTCGTAGATCCTAAATTAAAATTTAGAAATTATCAACAACACATATGAGGAGAGGAGCAAATAAAATGCAATATGATGAGACATGTTTAGAATATTTTCTGGCACATCAGGAACAGCTTCTGCCGGAGCCAGTGGCAGAGACAATGGAAGAGGCAGAGGAATTTTTAGAGGACTGCATGGCGGTCGTCTGTATGAATCTGAAAGAGGTAAAAGCTTATTTCGAAGATCAGGGGGCTGATATCGAGGGAATGTCACTCAGGGATCTGGAGGAGGCAAGCGAAGTTTTTGCCCTCCCGGATGGCAGATATCTGATCGTGGAAGCTTAGGTTTGTAACGATTCAAACCAAGGCAGCTTTCATAAACTTACGAATGGGGGCTGAATGGTTACTTATTTCAACAATTTATTACTTCAACAATTTTTGAAAATAGGATTGACAAACGAAAAATAGTTTATTATACTCAAAAAGTTTGCAAAGCAAACAGAACGAGTAAGCCATTTTACAGTGCAAAAAACTGTAAAAAAGCATTTTATAACAAGGAGAAAACTACATGAAAAATTATGATGTGATTATTATTGGGGCAGGTCCTTCCGGTATTTTCTGTGCATATGAACTGATCCATGCCAACAAAGACCTGAAGATTTTAATGATTGAAAAAGGACGCCGTATCGAGAACAGACAGTGTCCGAAGAGAAAGACAAAAGTATGTGTAGGCTGTCAGCCATGTTCCATCACGACCGGATTTGCCGGAGCAGGAGCATTCTCCGATGGAAAATTATCTTTATCCCCGGACGTAGGTGGAAATCTTCCGGAGATTTTAGGATATGATGAGACTGTTACATTATTAAAAGAATCCGATGATATTTATTTAAAATTCGGAGCAGATACAAAAGTTTACGGTGTGGATAAAGAAAAAGAAATCCGCGAGATCCGTAGAAAAGCGATCACAGCAAACTTAAAACTCATCGAATGTCCGATCCGTCACCTTGGAACAGAGGAAGGATATAAGATTTATTCCAGATTGCAGGAGCATCTGTTAGAGCAGGGTGTTGAGATGGAGTTCAATACCATGGTCAAAGATATCATCATTGAAGATGGCCAGGTAAAAGGACTTGTGACAGACAAAGATGAAACATACCATGCAAAAGAGGTCGTATCTGCAGTCGGACGTGAGGGAGCAGACTGGTTCTCACACATCTGTAACGGTCATGGGATCGAGACGCAGGTCGGTACGGTAGATATCGGTGTCCGTGTGGAAGTGCGTGACGAGGTTATGGAATTCTTAAATGATAACCTTTACGAGGCAAAATTAGTTTACCATACACCGACATTTGACGATAAAGTACGTACCTTCTGTACGAATCCATCCGGTGAAGTTGCGACAGAGTACTACGACAACGGACTTGCAGTTGTAAACGGACACGCTTACAAATCCAAAGATTTAAAGACAAACAATACCAACTTTGCAATCCTTGTATCCAAGAATTTTACAAAGCCATTCAAAACACCGATCGAATACGGCAAGCAGATCGCACAGCTTTCCAACATGCTCTGCGATGGAAAAATTCTGGTACAGACCTTCGGTGATTTCAGAAGAGGAAGAAGAACGACAGAGGAGCGTCTCTGCAGAAATAACCTGATCCCTACGTTAAAGGATGCAGTACCGGGAGATCTTTCCCTTGTATTCCCACATCGTATTATGGTGGACATTGAGGAGATGATCCTTGCACTTGATAAGGTGACGCCGGGTATTGCAAGTGATGAGACTTTATTATATGGTGTCGAAGTAAAATTCTACTCGAACAAGGTTGTGGTAAACAAAGACTTTGAGACAAGCGTAAAAGGTCTTCGTGCCATCGGTGACGGAGCATCTGTAACCCGTGGACTGCAGCAGGCATCCGCAAACGGAATCTCTGTTGCAAGAAGTATTTTAAAAGCTATGGAAGCTTAAATGAACAGCATGAAAAATATTAGAAAAAAAATTGCACTGATATGTCTGCTCTGCTTTTCCTTTCTGCTCACAGGATGTAAGATTGGAAATAAGGAAGTGATCGTCTCAAACACATTGAACAACCGCCAGGTATTTCGAATCGGAAACGTGTCCTGTGGGCTGAAAGAGGCGAAGGTATATCTTGTGAATTACCAGAATATTTACGGAACTGCCTATGGACTTGATCTCTGGCAGCATGATTTTGGAGACAGTTCTCTGGAAAATTATGTGAAAAATATCACAATGCAGGAACTGGCACAGGTGGTCTGCTTAGACCAGCTTGCAAAAGAAAAAGAAATGGAGCTTTCCGAAGAAGAAAATGGAAAGATCGCCCAGGCAGCAGAGGAGTACTTTGCATCTCTCACGGAGGATGAGACTGCCTATATGGGTGTTTCGGAGAGTGACATCAAAGAGTACTATGAGCATTATGCGCTGGCACAGAAAGTGTACCATTCACTCACAAAAGCTGTGAATGAGGAGGTCAGCGATGATGAGGCACGGGTGATGGAAATCATGCAGATTTTTATTTCGGATGAGAGCCGGGCAAATGAAATTGCATCCAGATTAGCTCAGGGAGAAGATTTTGCAACACTCGCCAATAACTATAATGAGCTTAGCAGCATTCAGGTAAATGTTTCCAGAGATGAACTTCCGGATGCGGTAGAGCAGATTGCATTTCAGATGGAAAATGATGAAGTTTCCGGTAAAATCACAGTGGATGGAGGCTTTTATTTCATTAAATGTCTGAACAAATACAATCAGGAGTTGACGGAGGCAAACAAAGCCAATATTGTAGACAAAAGAGAAAAAGAAGCTTTTGATGATGAATACAATGAATTTGTTTCTTCTTTGAATTCCAATATCAATGAAAATCTCTGGGAGAATCTGGAACTTGAGACGGGTTCCGGGATGAAAACAGATACATTTTTTGAAGTTTTTAATACTTATTGTGGTGATATGTAATATCACCACAATTTTTTCGAGGGAAAAAGATATGACGAAGGATATGACAAACGGATCTCCAATGAAACTGATTCTTGGATTTTCCGTACCACTTTTGTTTGGATTTTTATTTCAGCAGTTTTACAATTTAATGGATACTTTGATCGTAGGACGTTTTCTTGGAGTAGATGACCTTGCAGCGGTAGGTTCTACAGGCTCCGTCAACTTCCTGATCATTGGATTCTGTATGGGAGTGTGCAACGGATTTGCAATTCCTTTAGCACACAAATTCGGCGCAGGAGACTATAAGGGCATGCGTGGATTTATGATGAATGCCATTTACCTCTCCGCAATTTTTGCAGTGGTCATGACGATTATGACAGTCATTTTCTGTATGCCGATTCTGGAGCTGATGCGCACACCGGAAAATATTATTGACGGTGCCTACCAATATATTGTGATCATTTTCTGGGGAATCCCGGTCACATATCTGTACAATCTGGTTTCCGGTATTATCCGTTCTATGGGAGACAGCAGGACACCGGTTGTTTTTCTGGTGATCGCAGCGGTCATTAATATCGGACTGGATCTGTTTTTTATCGTAGTGCTCGGAACCGGAGTGGAAGGCGCAGCATGGGCAACGGTAATTTCACAGTTGATCTCCGGTATCGGATGTCTTATTTACAGTATCAAACATTTTGAGATCCTGCGGCCGAGCAGAGAGGAAATGCAGATAAATAAAACGTATATGATGACACTGTGCGGCATGGGTGTCCCGATGGGATTGCAGTATTCCATCACGGCGATCGGAAGCGTTATCTTACAGAGTGCAGTCAATTCCCTTGGTTCTGACGCGGTTGCAGCAATGACAGCCGGAAGTAAGATCGGAATGTTTTTCTGCTGTCCGTTTGATGCGTTAGGTTCCACCATGGCAACCTACGGCGGTCAGAATGTCGGAGCAAAAAAACTGGATCGTGTCTCCGAAGGTTTAAAGGCAGCGTCCATTTTGGGATGTGCGTATGCGGTGCTGGCATTTGTCATTATGATCTTCTTCCGTGGGGCACTGGCAGGCTTCTTTGTCGGAACGGCAGCACCGGAAGTGGTTTCCAATGCAGGACTGTTTTTATTGATCAACAGTGCATTTTATATTCCGCTGGCATTTGTTAATATCGTGCGCTTCCTGATCCAGGGAATGGGCTACAGCAAATTTGCTATTTTGGCGGGTGTGTTTGAGATGGTTGCAAGAACGTTAGTCGGATTTGCGTTTGTGCCTGTTTTCGGCTACGTGGCAGCGTGCTTTGCAAGCCCGGTGGCATGGATCTTTGCGGATGCATTTTTATTCCCGGCATATTTCCATGTCCTGAAAAAGACGAAGAAGATGTTGTACAAGTAAAAAATAACTGCGAAACTTCCCACCAGAGTAGAGCAAATTGTGAAAAATTGAACAATGTAATTAAAAACGAAAGGATTCAGTATGAGTATTTTAAACGTGGAACACCTGACACACGGATTTGGTGACAGGGCAATTTTTAATGACGTGTCTTTCCGGCTTTTGAAGGGAGAACACATCGGATTAGTCGGCGCCAACGGCGAGGGAAAATCCACATTTATGAATATCGTGACCGGAAAGCTTATGCCGGACGAGGGAAAAGTGGAATGGGCGAAAAACGTCCGTGTCGGTTATCTCGACCAGCACTCCACACTGACCAAAGGCATGACAATCGAGAGTGTGTTAAAATCGGCGTTCGCATGGTTGTTTGAACTCGAAGAAAACATGAACCAAATTTGTGACAGGCTTGGTGAGGCAGAACCGGACGAGATGGATGCGATGATGGAGGAACTCGGAGTCATACAGGATACACTCACCATGCATGATTTTTACATCATTGATGCGAAGGTGGAGGAAGTGGCGAGAGCGCTCGGTCTGCTTGATCTCGGACTGTCCCATGATGTCACGGATTTAAGCGGCGGACAGCGTATGAAAGTTCTTCTGGCAAAGCTTTTGCTGGAAAAACCGGACATTCTTCTTTTAGACGAGCCGACGAACTATCTTGACGCAGAGCACATCGCGTGGTTGAAACGTTATCTGCAGGAGTATGAGAATGCGTTTATCTTAATCTCTCACGATATTCCGTTTTTGAATGACGTTGTGAATATTATTTACCATATGGAAAATCAGCGTCTGGACCGGTATGTCGGGGATTACGATAAGTTTCAGGAAGTCTATGAGGTGAAAAAGTCCCAGTTAGAGGCAGCTTACCGCAAACAGCAGCAGGAGATCAGTGAGTTAAAGGATTTTGTCGCCCGGAACAAAGCGCGTGTTGCCACAAGAAATATGGCAATGTCCCGCCAGAAGAAGTTAGACAAAATGGATGTCATTGAGCTTGCTGCCGAGCGTCCGAAGCCGGAATTTAATTTCAAACTCGGAAGAACACCGGGACGCTATATTTTCGAGACGAAAGACCTTGTGATCGGATATGACGAACCGCTGTCAAAACCATTAAATATCTCCATGGAGCGTGGACATAAAATCGCACTTGTCGGCGCCAATGGAATCGGTAAGACGACACTGTTAAAGAGTATTTTAGGATTGATCCCATCGCTTGGCGGTTCTGTGGAACTCGGCGAGAATCTGGAGATCGGATATTTTGAGCAGGAGATCAAAGGCGAGAACAGGAACACCTGTATCGATGAGATCTGGGAAGAATTCCCGTCTTTCAGCCAGTACGAAGTGCGTTCTGCCCTTGCAAAATGCGGACTTACGACCAAACATATCGAAAGCCTTGTCTGCGTGTTGAGCGGTGGAGAGCAGGCAAAAGTAAGACTTTGCAAATTGATCAATAAATCGACCAATGTTCTGCTCTTAGACGAGCCGACCAACCATCTGGATGTTGACGCAAAGGACGAATTAAAACGCGCTCTGCAGGAATACCGCGGCAGTATCCTTCTGATCTGCCATGAACCGGAATTTTATCAGGACATTGTCAATGAAGTGTGGGACTGCTCGAAGTGGACAACAAAGATTTTGTAGTATAAAAATAAGCATAATGAAAAGGAAAAACATTGACATTTTCATCACAAAGTATTATCTTGATGTCAGTAATAATTCCTATTATTAGATGATAAAAACATATGGAGGCCATTATGAAAGATACCTATATTTCAGAAGCAGTAAAGTATATCGGAGCAGACGATACCACATTAGATTTATTCGAGAGCCAGTACCAGATCCCGAACGGAGTTTCTTATAATTCCTATGTGATCCTGGATGAAAAAGTTGCGGTTATGGATACCATTGATGAGCGGAAAACAGATGAGTGGTTCGCAAATCTTGAGAATGTGTTAAATGGAAGAACGGTAGATTATCTTGTCATTTCCCATTTAGAGCCGGATCATGCGGCAAATATCAAACGTGCGGCAGACAAATTCCCACAGGCACAGCTTGTGCTGAGTGCAAAAGCAAAAGCGATGCTGCCACAGTTTTTTGATATTGCACATTTGGAAGAGCGCTGCCTTGTGGTAAAAGAGGGTGATACATTAGAGCTTGGAACACACAAACTGCATTTTGTGATGGCACCGATGGTACACTGGCCGGAAGTTATGGTGGAATACGAAGAGACGGAAAAAATTCTTTTCTCCGCAGACGGATTCGGAAAATTCGGTGCATTGAGCGCAGAAGAAGAGTGGACAGACGAGGCGAGAAGATACTTTATCAATATCGTTGGAAAATACGGTGTGCAGGTTCAGACACTGCTCAAAAAAGCGGCAGCATTAGACATTCAGACGATTTGTCCATTACATGGTCCGATTTTGAAAGACAACCTTGGTTTTTATATCGGAAAATATCTTACATGGAGCAGCTACGAGCCGGAAGAGGACGGCGTTTTAGTTGCCTGCGCATCCATTCATGGAAATACAAAAGCAGCCGCTGAAAAAATGGTAGAAGTACTCCGCGCAAATGGAGCATCCAAAGTAGTATTTATGGATCTGACCAGAGATGATATGGCAGAGGCAGTTGCAGATGCTTTCCGCTATGGAAAAATCATCCTTGCGGCAGCTTCCTATGATGCAGGGGTGTTCCCTCCGATGGAAGATTTCCTGCACCGCCTTGCACATAAGAATCTCCAGAAACGTACTTTTGGACTGATCGAGAACGGTTCCTGGGCACCTTGCGCAGCAAGAGGCATGAAAGGCATTTTGGAAGGCATGAAAGAGGTAAACGTATGTGAGAATGTTGTGAGCATCAAATCCACAATGAAAGACACAGATGTTGCCAAAATGGAAGAACTCGCAAAGGAAATCCTTGCATAAAACTGGTACAAATTTACAGAAGTATATCTTAAAAAATATTTCGTTGACAATCGCAAAAAGGACATATATACTAGAAAATAATAGGGGTTAATGGGTTGGAGGTAGTGATTATGAAGTGTCCTTTTTGCAGTAGCGAAAACACAAGAGTCATTGACTCAAGACCGGCAGATGATAATAATTCCATCCGCCGGAGAAGACTTTGTGATGATTGTGGGAAGAGATTTACGACATACGAGAAAGTGGAGACCATTCCACTCATCGTCATTAAGAAGGATAATGCCCGTGAACAGTATGATCGTTCCAAGGTCGAAGCCGGTGTATTAAGAGCATGCCATAAGAGACCGATTTCTGTGAATCAGATCAATCAGCTTGTCGATGAAGTTGAAACAGAGATCTTTAACAGAGAGGAAAAAGAAATCCCAAGTACATTGATCGGAGAGATCGTAATGGATAAGATCAAGAATCTCGATTCCGTTGCATATGTACGTTTTGCATCTGTTTACCGTGAATTTAAGGATGTGAATACTTTTATGAGCGAATTGAAAAAGATGCTTGATAAATAGGGGTTAAGTTCTAAAACAGATTTGTCGACATTATATCATGAAGAACAGATTTGCGTTTATAGTAGCGAAGCTCAGCATTGAATGTTTATGATATTGTTTTAGTGGAGAAGATTGTATGAATATATCTGGGATCCGCACTGGTGCGGGATTTTATGATTACAATTCCATAAAGATAAATGAAGTTCGAAGCCAGCAGATTCAGGAGGCAAGGGAGAGCGAGCAGATACCGGTAACAGGTACTGTGGAACAGAATGATAGTACGGATGCAAAAGTCGAACAGATACCGGCAGCACAGAAAGAAGATTACGGAGTTGCCGATTTTAATTCAAAATATCAGCCCGATGCGTCTTACGATTTGAAAGGCGTTGACAGCGATATCTCAAAGCTGGATGTGGAAAAAGCATTGTCTGATTTGAAAAAAGATCAGGTATTGCAGCAGTACCAGTTTTTTGTTGGTGATGATGCATTTGCATCTACAGAGAAGCTCAAACAGGTAAGAGAAGAAGAAAACTTCTGGTTATAAATGATTTATGATACCGTATGAAATTCATACGGTATTTTTCTGCGGAAAAGAAAGTGAAAGGGACAGACATTCATGTTGGAAAAATTTTATCCTGGGGAATATTTGGATTCCACATATGTGATCGACTTTGACAGGCTCTACGAGGAGGGCTATCGGGGAGTCATCTTTGATATTGATAATACACTTGTGCCGCATGGCGCACCTGCAGATGAGCGGGCATGTGCCTTGTTTGCGCATTTAAAGGAACTGGGCTTTCAGTGTATGCTGTTGTCCAACAACAAAGAACCGCGTGTAAAAATGTTCAATGATGCGGTACATGTTTCTTATATTTATAAGGCAGGAAAGCCGAAACCGGGCAATTACCGCAGGGCAATGCAGGAGATGGGAACGGATGCCACGAATACCATTTTCGTCGGTGATCAGATCTTTACGGATGTTTACGGTGCCAATCTTGCCGGGATCAGAACTATTCTGGTGAAACCGATCCATCCGAAAGAGGAGATTCAGATCGTATTAAAAAGGTATCTGGAAAAAATTGTTTTATTTTTCTATGCCAGATACCAGAAAAAGCAAAATAGATAGAAAGAAAAAAGGAGTCATAAAAAATGAAAATCGCAATTGGAAACGATCATGCAGCAACAGAATTAAAATTTATCATCATGGACTATGTGAAAAGTCTTGGACATGAAGTTGTAAACTTTGGAACGGATGGCAATGAGAGCTGCAATTACCCGGAATTTGGAGAGAAAGTAGGACGTGCAGTTGTAAACGGCGAGGCTGACTGCGGAATCCTGATCTGCGGTACCGGAGTAGGAATCTCCATCGCAGCAAACAAGGTAAACGGTGTCCGTGCAGCAGTATGTTCCGACTGTGCAACTGCAAGACTGGTAAAAGAGCATAATAATGCCAATATTATTGCATTTGGCGCGCGTATTGTCGGAAGCGAGCTTGCAAAAGACATTGTAAAAGCATATTTAGATGCAGAATTTCAGGGTGGAAGACATCAGACAAGAATTGATATGATCCACGAAATTGAGACAAGAAACTAGAAAATATGGGAAAAAGATAGCTTTTTATTCAGAGAAACATGGTGTTTCCACAAAAAAAGCTTGAAAAGTGTGGCTATTTATTATAAAATAGAAAAATCAGAGAGCCTTGTGCTCGTACGCAATTTTTTAAGGAGGAAGTTTGAATGATTTCAGCAGGCGATTTCAGAAATGGTATCACTATTGAATTAGAAGGTAACATTTATCAGATTATCGAATTCCAGCATGTTAAACCAGGTAAAGGTGCAGCATTTGTAAGAACTAAGTTAAAGAATATTAAGAGTGGTGGTGTAGTTGAGAAGACATTCCGTCCAACAGAGAAATGTCCTCAGGCACGTATCGAGAGAAAAGATTATCAGTACTTATATGCTGATGGTGATTTATATTACTTCATGGACGTTGAGACTTACGACCAGATTGCATTATCTAAAGATGATATCGGTGATGCATTAAAATTTGTAAAAGAGAACGAGATGGTTAAGTTATGTTCTCACAACGGAAGCGTATTCTCCGTAGAGCCACCTCTCTTCGTAGAGTTAAAGATTACAGATACAGAGCCAGGATTCAAAGGCGATACAGCTACAGGTGCTACAAAACCAGCAGTTGTTGAGACTGGTGCAACTGTATATGTTCCATTATTCGTTGAGCAGGATGATGTGATCAAGATTGATACACGTATAGGTGAATACTTATCACGTGTTTAATGCGGACAAGTAGTTTTTCATAACGATTCATAACAGACAACCCCGGAAGTTTATATTTCCGGGGTTTTTCTTGTGCATTTTTTGTATATTTCTGTGTTTTTTTGCGTGAAACTTGACTTTCCATGAGCAGGATTCTAAAATAAAAGCTAAGAAAAAAAAGACAAGCTGTTCCGTGTATAGAAAAAAGCACCGGACAGGACAAGGGGGAAATCGCAATGAAGATTTTAAACGGTAAAGTATTTGAAAATGGAAAATTCGTTGAGAAGAAAGTAGCGACAGATGGCAGCTTTTTCGCAGCAGATTCCGGAGATGGAAAGGAAATCGACGCAGCGGGCTGTTATGTGATCCCGGGACTGATCGATATTCATTTTCATGGTTGCGCAGGAGTCGATTTCTGTGACGGAACCGTAGAGGCGATGCGCCACATGGCAGAGTATGAGCTGCAAAATGGTATCACTTCCATTCACCCGGCAACGATGACATTGTCGGAGGAGGAACTGACGACGATCAGCAAAGCTGCAAAAACATTCCATGAGGAGCAGAAAGCGGATGAGACACTGCTTACAAAAGAGGCTGAGTTAGTCGGAATTTATATGGAAGGACCTTTTATTTCCATGGAGAAAAAAGGTGCTCAGAATCCATTATATGTGCATAAACCTGACGCGGAGATGTTCCGCAGGCTGCAGAAGGAGGCGGACGGATTATACCGTGTCTGCGTTGTGGCACCGGAAGAACCTGGAGCAATGGAATTTATTGACAGCGTAAAAGGAGAAGTGCGCGTGTCAGTGGCACACACAACCGCCGATTATGATACTGCAAAGGAAGCATTTGAACATGGTGCGAGACAGGTGACACATCTTTACAATGCAATGCCTCCATTTACCCACAGGGCACCGGGCGTGATCGGAGCAGCCTGTGATAATGAAAATGTTATGGTTGAGATGATCTGCGATGGTGTACATTTGCATCCATCCACCATCCGCACGAGTTTTAAGATGTTTGGAAAAGACAGGATTATCCTGATCAGTGACAGTATGATGGCAACCGGTAAGCCGGATGGAATCTATTCTCTGGGAGGACAGGAAGTTCAGGTACATGGCAATAAGGCAACCCTGACAGTGGACGGTGCGATCGCAGGATCTGTAACCAACTTATTTAACTGCATGAAGTTCACAGTCAAAGAAGCAGGACTTCCATTTGAGGAGGTTGTGGCATGTGCAACAGAGAATCCTGCAAAAGCAGTTGGACTGTGGGAGAAATATGGAAGTATCGACAATGGCAAATATGCCGACTGTGTGATCGTGGATGAAGATTTTAACATCAGACAAATTGTAAAGCATGGAAAGACCGTTTTGTAGAACTTGTAAATTTTTATAGGAACAGAGAAAAGGGGCAGTTTGGAGATTATCCGGAACTGCCCTTTTTCATCAGGCGGTAGAGCCAGAGCAAAGCAAGGACGCAAAGCGCGATCTGACTGATTAAAAGGCCGGTCAGGTAACCTTTGATACCGATAACTGGAATCAGAAATATAATAAAAAGAATACGGATCAGGCAGGAGAAAAGGTTTAAAAACAGTGTGATTCCAGGTTTCCCAAGTCCATGGAAGATGCTGTTTAATGTGCTTCCGAGATAAAGAAACGGGCAGATCCAGCTCATTGTAACGATAAAAGTGGCGCTGAGTGCATTTTTGAAAATAAAGTTGCCAATAAAATCACCGAGAACCAAAAGTCCAATCGTACAGAGTAGACCAAGTAGAAGACAGGACTCGGTTGTTTTTATAATGGCTTCCCGGATGAGTCTGTCATTGTGTTTCGCCTGAGCTTCGGAGACGACCGGAAGCAGAAGGACGGAGATGGAATTGGTCAGGACGGTTGGAAACATGATAATGGCAAATGCCATTCCGGTCAGGATGCCATAGATACTGAGCGCATCAGAGGAACTGTATCCAAACAATTTTAGCTGGTATGGTATAAGCAGATTTTCGATAGTTGTAAATAAATTAAGCGTCAGGCGATTGAGCGTCAGAGGAAACGACATGGTAAGCAAAGACCATGTCGTTTTTCTTATATTGCCTTTACAGGCTCCAAAACCGATAAAGCTTAAGGAGACAAGCATTCCTGCAAATTCACCAAGTACAAGCCCCCACACGGCGTCAGAGATGGCAATGGATCGGCCGTTACTCTGTGCAACGAGATAAATCAGATAGACACCCCCGACACGCGCTGACTGCTCTGCAAGCTGGGAGAGAGACGGCACAAGCGCTTTTTTTAATCCGTAATAATAACCGTTAATGCAGGAGTGGATACTGCATGGAACATAACAGAAGGACAGTATTTTGATCAGCGGGGCGCAGCGCATTTCCTGCAGAAAAGAGCCTGCGATAAATTCAGAGTGATTCCACATAAAAAGTCCTGTAAAAACAGACAGGCATACAGACAGAATCAGTCCGATCAGCAGATAAAATCTGGCTCCGGCAGGATTTTGCTTTCCAATCTCACTGGATACAAATCTTGAGACAGATGTCTGGATTCCGGCAGAGGTCAGGGAAAAACAAAGAGCCATAACAGGAAAAATCAGCTGGTAAATTCCGAGACCTTCTGCACCAATTGTGCGTGAGAGGAATATCTTATAGAAGAAACCAATGAAACGGGAGAGTATGCCGGCTGCTGTGAGCAGCAGGGTTCCGGTAAATAAAGTTCTTTTTACAGATAGATTTTTTGACATTTGACCTCCCGGGATTCAAATTTCTGGACACCGAATGAGTGCGTTTGGAAGTGCCAGATTCATCAATTTAGTATATGAGAGAAGTGAGGAGAAAATGAGTAAACAGATTTATCTGGATAATGCGGCGACAACTCAGATGTCTGATGCTGTAAAACAGGCGATGGAACCTTATTTACAGGAAAATTATGGAAATGCATCCACAGCCTACAGTATCGGTGAAGATGCGAGAAGAGAATTGGAAAAATCGAGGGAAGTCATTGCAGCAACCCTGCATGCAAAAACCTCAGAGATTTATTTTACATCAGGTGGTTCGGAGTCTGATAACTGGGCAGTAAAAAATATTGCAGCCGCCTGTAAGAAAAAAGGGCGGCATATTATAACAACCAACATTGAGCATCACGCCATTTTGAATTCCTGCGAGTATCTGGAAAAACTGGGATATGATGTTACTTATCTGGAAGTGGACGGGGATGGACTGATTTCGCCGGAACAGGTAATGGATGCTATAAGACCGGATACAACGTTGATTTCTGTGATGTTTGCTAATAACGAAGTCGGAACGATCGAGCCAATTTATCAGATTGGAAAAATTGCGCGCGAAAAACAGATTTTATTCCATACAGATGCTGTGCAGGCGTATGCCCAGATACCACTTTCCGTAAAGTATTATCCGGTCGATCTGCTGAGCGCAAGTGCACATAAATTTCATGGACCGAAGGGCGTTGGTTTTTTGTATATCCGTGATGGCATTGATATCCCATCTTTTATCCATGGCGGAAGTCAGGAGAGAGGAAAACGTGCCGGTACGGAGAATGTAGCCGGAATTGTAGGAATGGCGAAAGCAGCAGAGATTGCTTACGGAAACATGAGAAAAAGAGTACAAAAAGAAATTATGCTTCGCAATTATTTGATCGAGCGTGTGATGCATGAAATTCCGGATGCAAAATTGAATGGACATCGCAGTATCCGGTTACCGGGAAATGTGAATTTTAGTTTTAAAGGACTTGAGGGGGCATCGCTGTTGATTTTGCTGGACGAAGATGGAATCTGTGCATCAGGCGGTTCCGCATGTAATACAGGTGAAGAACGGATTTCTTATGTGATCAAGGCATTGGGAGTGCCGGAAGAATATGCACCAGGCACGATAAGAATCACACTCTGTGGCGATACGACACGGGCAGATGTGGATGCAGCGCTTGTTTCATTAAAACGCAATATTGCTGTCCTGCGCGGTTAAACCGGAGTTTAACGGACGTAGTGTTGCAGATTCTGTGGTGCTTTTATAGATTGTGAAGGGGCAGATATAAGCGTCCTATCGCAAGTCGTGATTTTATCGGTTTATGAAAAGAAAAACGGTACAGACGAAATATGATGTTCCTGTTCGCCGGGCATTCCGATAAGCCTCTAAAGAGTCTTATCTCCATGGCTCACAAAGGAAATCATATTTGTCTGTACCGTTTTTCTTTCATTTACGCTGTGAATGACTTGTGAGAGGACGCTTATATTTGCCCAATCAACATCATGAATCGCACCACAAAATCTGCAATTTACGTTATGGAACTCACGGTTATGGGATGAATGCCTATGAGATAACGGCAAAATTCAAGAGGTTCAATGCCTTATGATTCGTCGATGTTAAAGGGCACACCTCCCGGAGTTTCATCTTTGATTTCTGCCGCTCGTATTCTAGATTGACGGATTTTCACAATCTGGATATTGCATGCTGCACAGTCTTGGCTTAATAGAAAATAGAACTGATTTGTTTTCAGGATTTTGGGAGCGGCCGGTCCTTAGAAAGCAGACATTGCGATTTCAAAAGCCAATGTAATTGGATTTTGAAATCACGATGGATGCTTTCTTAGTACCGCTGCCAGCGACAACAAGCGAAAGCGCTCCTGAAAACAAACAGTTCTATTTTTTATGTTTATAAATACTTTAGGCATGCAATACAACACAACCTGCAAAAAATCCGTAACACCACCCACAAGCGGCAGTGCATAAGTTAAACTCCGTTTGTATTAAGAAAAAAGGAAATGAGCCGATATACATAGCAGTGAAATGAAATCCGAAACAGGAGATATCAAATAGATGAGAGTAGAACAGCAGAATCAGATTCTGGAGGCGCTGCAGCAGGCGGCAGGCAAAGATGTAAAGACTGCCTCCGGGATTGTGGCAGAAAAGGCTAAGACGATAAAGAGTGTGAGCGACAGACAGACTTCCATTCAGATGAAGGATACTACCTACCTGAATCCTGCCAGAGAGGAGAAAAAGTCCATAGCGGAAAAGATTGAAGAGAGTTCCGAGATGGATGCTTTTGAACGCAAAAATCAGATGGCAGTTTTATCAAATACAACATCGGAAGAAGATTATGCGAAAATGCAGGAGGAAGGTTTTTCCCTGGATTCCACAGATTCGCATACGATCATCACGGTGACAGACAAAATCAAAATGCAGCTTGCAAAAGCAGGAAAAGAAGTGTTTGGAGATGACCTTGATGCAGAACAATTAGAAGTGATGACAGGAAGTGCGGCACTCGCAAGTCAGCTGGAACAGGCATTTAAGGAAGCTGATCTTCCGGCGACAGATGAGAATATTGCAATGAGCATGGAGGCATTTGAACAGCTGCAGATGCTGCAGCCGATGACAGATGGTGCGATCAAATACATGTTGGATAATCAGTTGCAGCCAACAATAGAGAATTTATACATAGCACAGTTTTCGGGCAGTGCAGGTTATACAGGGCAGACTGTAGAAAACATGGAACAGTTGTCAGGACAGATCCAGAATATGCTCTCTTCCATGGGATTGCCGGTAAATGAGAATACTATGGCAGACTGCCAGTGGCTGATTCAAAACGATGTTCCCCTCACGGAAGAGAATCTGACCTATTATGAAGATCTGAAAACTTTGGAGCTCCCAACTGATCCATCACAGGCAATGGGACAGATTGCCGATGCAATTACAGAGGGAAATATGCCAAAGGATGCAATGGTGGCAGAGGGCTACAGTCTCAAAGATCAGGCACAGTATGCCGCAGATGTGATTGAAAATGCTAAAGATGAAGATGTTGCCTATGTTGTGAACAATGGTATGGAGCTGACCGTGGATAATCTTGCCAAAGCAGCGGAAAACCGTGGAAAAGATACAGAGAGCGGTGCAGAGAATCAGGAAGCTTATACGGATAAAGGTTTAGAACTCCTTACTGCAAAAAGACAGTTAGAGGAAGTACGTCTTGCAATGTCCGCGGAAGCGAATTATGCACTTTTGAAAAAAGGTATTTCCATCGATACAGAGCCTCTGGTGAAACTCGTTGATGAGTTGAAAAATATGGAAAACCAATACTATACAAATTTATTGGAAGCACAGGGTGCGGATGCAACCCCGGAAAATGTTGCACTTTTTGCAGAGACAACTGAAAAAGTAGAGCAGTTAGGACAGGTTCCGGCGTATGTGCTTGGAATCCCGGAAGCAGATGTTTCCACGATTGATGGAGCATATGAGCAGGGAATGCAGATGAAATCTGCACTGGAAAAAGCAGGTGTGCAGTATGAGACGTTAATGACAGCGCCACGCACCGACATGGGAGATTCCATCCAGAAGGCATTCCGCAATGTGGATGATATTTTAAACGATCTTGGCGTGGAAGCAACGGAAGAAAATCGTCGTGCAGTGCGTATTCTTGGGTACAATGGAATTGAAATTACGGAGGATTCCATTATACAGATGAAAGCTGCAGATGAAGAAGTACAGCGGATGTTTAAAAATATGACACCTGCTGTTGTCACACAGCTGATCAAGCAGGGCATTAATCCACTGGAAATGAAGATTTCGGATCTGAACCGTGTTGCGGAGCAGGTGAGATCAGAAGTTGGAAAAGATGATAATCAGAAGTTCAGTGAGTATTTATATAAATTGGAAAAAAATAATCAGATCACAGAGGAAGAACGAAACTCCTATATCGGAATTTACCGTCTCATCCATCAGGTGGAGCAGACAGACGGTGCGGCGATCGGTGCATTGGTAAATCAGGGGGCAGAGATGACCATGAAAAATCTGCTCACTGCCGTGCGGTCATCCCACAAGACAAATCGCATGGATATTTCTGTGGACAATGATTACGGAGAGAGCAAAGAGCAGACGGTAAACACAAACTCCATTACAGATCAGATCGAGACCGCTTACCAGACAAACTGTATGAAGGACGCAGCTGATCTTTTGACACCGGGCAGATTGCAGCAGGTATTTGATCAGCATCCGGACTGGCAGAATATGACTCCGGAGGAATTTGCGCATGCACTTGCGGAAACTGTCGACACAGACGCAGCAGCCGAGCGGGAATATCTTCAGGAACAGATGCGGATGGTGCAGGAAGCAGCGGCTGCTCCGGATGAGATTTACCGGATGTTAGAGCAGTTTGATCTGCCAAACAGCGCAATGAATGTCAATGCTATCCAGTCGATGATGGCGAACCGTAATCAACTGTTCCGACAGATCTTCGGGGAAGAGAGTACGAATCCGGATCGTGAGAAAAAAATCACAGCAGAAGATATCGAAGCGATCAAGGAAAGTATTATCGAGGATTTTGGAGAGGCAGTTTCGGAGCCCAAAGCATTGGCAGAGGTTCAGGAGACATTGGGAAAAGTTGCGGAGAACGTGATGAAGACGATGATCTCCAGCGATGAAGTGACCAGCATTGATGTGCGCGAGATGCGTCTTATGCAGGCAAAACTTTCCATTAATCAGACTTTGGCGAAAAAAGAGCAGTATTCCATTCCGGTTCTGGTGGGGGATAAAGTGACCAATGTTTCCCTGAAGATTGTCCGTGGAGTAGAGACAAAAGGTATTGTGGACATTATGTTAGAAAGCGAAATGTCTGGTAAGATCGCAGCGACATTTCAGGCGAAAGAGGAAGGAATCAGCGGTCTGGTTGTGACCGATAAACAGGAGACAAGAGATCTTCTGGCAGATCAGATGGGATTTCTGGCATCTGCCATTCAGGAGAGTGACGGAGAGCAGGTAGACCTCAGATTTGCAATAGAAAAAAACCTCGATTTAAATCATTTTTCCGGTGTCGCATCGGGAAAGAGTGGAAATGTAACGTCTGTGAATGATTCAGCAGCTTCTGCGAAAGAAGCTGTGGATAAAGAGGGACAGTCCACAGAGGGAAAAAAAGAGGATTCTGTATACAAAGTGCAGACTGCCCGTTTATACCATATTGCAGAGGCATTTTTAAAAACAATCCGTGAATTTGAATAATTACGATGATTCGTTTTGCGGGAGTTCGTCTCCAAGATAAGTTTTAATGCCGGTGTAAATAGCGTTGACTAATTGATCCTGATAGTCATCCTGCAAAAGCAGTTCCGCCTCTATTGGATTGCTTAAAAACCCACATTCTACGATGACCGTAGGTGTGGGTGTTTTTTTTAGAAGATAATAGCTTTCGTTTGCCTTGGCAGCACGGTGGTTGTCGGGATCGACCTGTTCGATCAGAGCTGTCTGCAAAATCTCGGCAAGTTTTTTCCCATTTTCTGACTGTCCATAATAAAAGACCTGTGCTCCCTGAATTTCAGGTGAAGTGTAACTGTTCTGATGAATACTTACCGTAAAAAGGGCATTGGAATCCTCGATAATTTTACAGCGTTTCTGCATATCCTCCGCTTTTTTATTGGTTGCGCCCTCGGAATACAGTCCGGCATCTGTGTTTCGTGTCATCACAACTTTGATGTTATTTTGTTCTAATATTTTTTGCAGTTTTAATGCAATCTGAAGATTGATGTCTTTTTCCAACGCGTCATTGATGCCGATTTTTCCCGGATCATCACCACCATGTGCTGGTTGTAGTTTACGCAAATTGTGATATGTATCCCCCAGTATATATGGGGAGTTAGAAATGTATCGAGATTAGATAGTCTTTTTCTCCAAGTCCTCACAGTAAACGCTTGAAAATAAATGTTCCAGTTCATTTCCGAAGTTGTATGAGATTTTAAGTTTGCGGTTTTCATAAACTGTTATCTGGTCTATCATTTCCACAATAATATCTCTGTCTAATTCTTCAATGTCTTTCAGTTCCAACAACCGCCTTAACCACGGTGTTTCAAAAACATCTTCTGTTACACTTTCTTTTTTCTTTTCTTCCAGCGTTTCAATCTGTTTGGAGTAAAGCGTTTCTTTTTGTTGATAGTCCTCTCGATAAGAAAGAAATTCTTCTTTAGAAATCAGTTCGTCTTTGTAATCTTCATAAATTGACTTTTTCAGCTTCTTCACTCTTTCAAGCTCTGCTTTTAACTTTGTCAGTTCTATGTCTGTTGATTTTCTGATTTTTGTTGCTGTGAAAGATTGTGATTTTACAAGTTCCTGCAAGTTCTCTACATTGCGGATAATCTGCTTTAAATCTCCCAGCACAATATCATTCAATACTTGAAACGGGAGCGTGTGCGGAGTGCAATAATCTTTTCCACTTCTTTTGTAAGTTCCACAATAGAATGAATAGGACTTACTTCCGTCAGCACGTCGCCAGAAATTTTTCATCATTGCCCGACCACAATCGCCACACTTGATAAAACCTGCAAAGATATTTTTATTTGTTTCTAAATCAATATCCCTATGTTTTTTCGTCAGCAGTTTTTGTACCTTATCCCACAGTTGACGGTCTATAATCGGTTCATGTGTATTTTCAACCCTTATCCAGTTTTCTTTCTCAACTGGACGCTGTTTGCTTCTCATACGTTGATGTTTCTTTCCTTGTACCATATTTCCAATATAAAGCTCATTTTGTAACATCACTTTAATCGTGGAATACGTCCAATAAGAAGTTTTCTCTAAACGGTTGCAATTTTTGTAATTTTCGCCGTTGAGCTTTTTATATTCCGACGGACAAAGGATACCCTCTGCATTTAGTATTTTGGCAATGCTTTGTTTTCCTATTCCTTGTGCATACATAGTAAATACTCTTTTTACAACTTCGGACGCATATTCATCAATCACAAGTTTATTTTTATTTGCAGGAGATTTCTTATAACCATAACTTGTAAAAGCTCCGATAAATTCCCCTGCTTTCTGCTTTGATTTTACAGTCGCTTGAATTTTATTAGAAATATCTCTGGCATACTGTTCGTTGAATATATTTTTAATAGGAAGTAACATATCGTATGCCTGCTTCATACTATCAATATTATCTGTTACAGAAATAAAACGAACATTAAGCTCTGGAAATATTCTTTCCAAATATCGCCCCGTATCAATGTAATCTCGTCCGAAACGGGAAAGGTCTTTTACAACAACACAATTTACCTTGTTATCTTCAATGTCAGCAATCATTCTATGAAAGTCTGGTCTATTAAAATTCGTTCCCGTAAAACCGTCATCAATATAAACATCATATAAGATAAAGTCATCATGCTTGTTCACATATTCTGTTAAAAGTTTTCTCTGATTTCCTACACTATCGCTTTCTTCCTTATCTCCGTCCTCTCGTGATAATCTGATATAAATAGCCACGTTAAATAAGTTTGAACCTTTTTGATAAATCATTTTTCCACCTATTCAACTGCCGTACCTATGATAATATTATACCATAAAGTACGGCTTCTTTCCATTGTTTTCAAGGGTTTCACCCTCTTGATAGTCCTTTTTTTACATGAGATTTCACGATACGGACAAGCAATTCCTCTACGGAAAATTTACCTAAAAATTCCCGTTCTACGATATATTGTGCAGGTTCTTTTTTAGCCAAGTTATCAGCCCCCTTAGTCAGCTATCTATTCTCAACATACGCATATAGGCTTATCCAATATGCGTATGTTTCACAATGTTACAGAAGCAGACAGACGGCTTTGGAAAGCTCCGTTAGTATCTCAACTATTCCCATTCCTGTGGGCAGAACCGCACCATGCGGACGTATCATTATTCTGTGAGGATAGGTCGTGGCAAAACGACTTTTCCAACAGT